>Ga0214544_1004057_pt1 | contig 29666 bp, 12 predicted proteins | sample CNSS3metaG_FD_160074 | JGI IMG/M metagenome (GOLD analysis project Ga0214544, IMG submission 160074) | Root nodule microbial communities from cowpea collected in UCLA plant growth center, Los Angeles, California, USA - CNSS3 | ecosystem: Host-associated > Plants > Roots > Nodule | place: USA...
ACATACAATGAACAAATATATACATACAATGAAAAACTAACCTCTTCTAATTGAAAGACGAACTTTGAGAGGAAGTCTAGGGTCTCCGCACACTGCTGGCCAAATGGGAACGAAGAGCAAGTGGGACAAATCTCAAAACGCTGCAAATGGGGATGAAAACGAAAAATAATCGGTTCAAAACGCGTAAAATCAACCCATAATCAAACCCCAACAAGTTTGATGGCGAAAACCTTTCGAAACTCACCTGGAGGGGGTCGGAAATGGCGTCGCCGGGGGGAACTTTCGCGGAAACGATGAACAGCGCAAGGGTTTCTGCGTTTCGCGCAGAGATAAACCAAAACTCAACGTCAGGGGTGTTATGTCCGACGTTAAGTGACGTCGGGGGTGGGAGGGGCCGACGTCAAGGGACGTCTGTCGAGCTAGGGGCCGACGTCCTTTTTTGAGTGACGTCGGGGTATCTTTTAACAAACGTTAAGTAACGTTTGCCCGCTCCACGTCAGACGTTAAAAAGGTCTCATTATTTACAAAAATGTCACCGGTCATTTTTAACGTTGGACTTTTTTTAGGCAGACGTTATTGTGGTGACGTTAAAGACCTTTTTTGTGTTAGTGTTAGTATCTTATATTATGATTTATGTACATGAATCTATTAGACTCGTGAATCTTATTTAGGTAGTTTTCTATAATAAATTATTGTCGCATGAAAATTACAAAGTTACATTGTTATCACTTTCATCTAGACGGTAGTTGCTAGAAGATAGAATGTTAGATTTCATAATATGATTTAAGATTCCATTTTTTTATTACTATTTTTTATAACACTTGGAATTGCTACATTGAGAAGAGTAAAATTATTATTTTTAAATAGTTAAATGTATTTTGTATTCTTAAATTGTTTTCAAAATTCTATTTGATCTTAAATTAAGTATATATTTATTTCGTTGTTGTATCTTATGAAAGTTTACGTGAAACTTCCTCCAGCAATGATACATGAAAATTATATACTACAAGCAATTTTGTAATTATTTCCGAAAATTTGACAAAATTAAATCCATGAACAAAACAAAATTTACAGATTAATTTTCTCGACAAATATTTTCATAAGTAATGTATTAATTGGTAAATTATTGTTAGAAAATTCGTTAGTAAATTTCATAAATAAATATCTATTGGTGATCTTGAGTTGTTATTATTCACAATTTTTTTGTTGATAAATTCTATCATTAAAATGTGACTAAGTTTTCCACTTTAGACTTAGATCTTTTCGTGCTAAAATTCGTCGGTAATCATAAATCTTAATTACTGATGGAATTTTTTGTCAATAAATCTTTTGGTAAAATGCATGCAAATTTTTTATTAAATTTGACGAAATATGTTACAAATTAAATGGAGAAGGATGAGAAGAAGAAGACAATAAGAAAAGGAAAGATAAAGTAGGAGGAAGATGACCAGAGGCGGTAGAACGACAACAACAATGGTGCAATGACAACGCGACAATAGAACGACGACAACGATGGAGGAAAGAAAATAAGGAGGAGGCAATGCAATAACGAAACAACGACAACGGCACAATAATATAATGAAGACAACGGCAGTGGATGCAACAACGATAGCGAAGGAGGAGTAGAAGTGGAGAAAGAAGAAGAAAAAATGGAAAACCATAAAGAATAAGAAGAGAACAAGTTGAAGGAAAAAAAAAACAAACCGTAATATTTATCAACAGATTTTACTGATGAGAAGAATTCATCAATAATTACTGATGAATATTTATCCAAATACATTTTTAGTCTATAATTAACAATAACTATTAACAAATTTATGTTCATCAGTAGTTATACTCTCAATTTTTATCAGTTGATAAGCGACAATTTCTTTAACACCAAACAACCATTAATAACTTTGATTGACCAACAAATTTTAAAAATTATTGATAAAGTCTGACTATTAATAATAATTTCTCATATACCACTACTTAACAAATATATATATATATATATATATATATATATATATATATATATATATATGAAAATTCATTATATTTTATGTCACGAAAGATTTTACCCTTTAAAAGCATTGTTATGAAATATTAAGATTCTTATTAGGTTGCTAAGGCTTTAACAATCATTTGCTATCGAAGAAAAAAAAAATATTAAAATAAAATAAAATTACAATCAACTATGGGACCAAACCCCCTCGACAGAACAAACAAATATGGTGAAATCAATTTATATTTCAAACGAATTTCTAAACAAATCTTGTTTAATACCATCACGTACATTATCATACCAAATTAATTCATTTCTAAAGACAATCCAGAGCTAAAAATAATATTTACATAAAACTAAATATATATTTATTTTATTTATGTACTTTATGAAAATTATGTAAAGTATATTTTCAACGAACAAGAGTATGCGTATAATATTTACCATATGATAACAAAATTTAACACTAAACTATAAGTTTAAGAAATGTGATACAGTTTTTTACATTAACACAGAAAATGTTTCTTACGTGTGATACTTTTTACGTATATGTTCGGGAAATGTTTGATATTATCGCGGGTTGACGTTGAAGGTAACAATAATGTATTAATAATGTATTAATTAGTGATTAATTTATGGTCAAAATTTTAATAGCTAATATTATTAACTTAAATTAATATCTTAATGACCGGTATGATTAACTTTAGACTGATTTTATGTACTACATCACAAGTATCTCATATTTTATATTTTTAAAAATTTATACTCTTTTCAAATTTTATATAGTATATATATGTATATTATAAGATTGAAGATATGGGTAAAAGGTTTTGTACCCCTGAATTGAGTGTTATATAATATGAAATATAAATCTGTAACACATGTGCGCACTATAATGTTTGAAACAATGCGATATCATGCCATAAAATTTGTCCCCATTTAATTAGTATTATCCGTATAATCAGAGTGCCAGGGAAATAATATATACTTTATTAACACACAAATAGGCTTCATACAATGTTTCAAAGGCGAGGCCAATTATTAATTATAAATACTAACCATGATTTCACAAAAATGTTATATTTAAAACAGAAAACAACAATGTTGGGACAATGAAAGCTTAAAACAAGGCTACATGGACCAAAGATGAAGACTTAGTTTTTCATATATTTTTTTTTAATTTTATTTTTTCCCATTCAATCCAAATTATGCATCTTAGATCCACCTACTTATCTTTCCCTTTGTCTTATTGACTAAGTGTTCTCATTACAAACATTTCTTGCTTCATCCTCATAATTCTTCCATCTTTTAACCCTTTTCTTTTTCTCTTTCTTAGCCATTCAAATGTAGCTAGAAGTTTCTATGAATGGTCCAATTTTGTTCCCCACATTTTCTTCCACTTTATTATTCATCGAATCAGTTTATACTTGTCCATGATATCACACACACAAAAAAAAAAGGTTTACACTATCTGGGAAATGTGTCTACACACAAAAAAGAAGAAAAAGAAATAAAAGTGCATGAAAAACTTTAAATTAAGTTATCGGCTATAATTATTTTCTTGTACTACTAATATATTTACGAAAGCTTCAGAAAAAAATTTAAATATTAAATATTATTACCATGTACGATTCTATTTGACATGTCACTGCTGTTTAATAACATTGTGTTTGTGACTTTTTTTATTGCTTTTTAAAATCCATACCAGAATTTAAATTAGTTTTGTCTTAATAAAAAAATAAAAGCCATTTTTTATATAAGCTTTTATTGTAATGGAATAGAAATTAAATTAATGTGATTTCAAATTTTCTTAAAAGTATGGAGTTGGCTTTTTACATGGTATGAATGGATAATTTAAATTTTTTATTAATTGGATAACTAATATCTTTTCAAATCCAAATTTAACATCTTTATATTTTCTCAAGCTGTTTTAGTCCTATCAGAGAGAGAGAGAGAGAGAGAGTTGTTTTTTACTCCCTTAGTTTGGTCATAGTGAATGCTAACTATAAAATATATGATGCAAGGAAAGAAGTTATTTTTGTAATATGTTTAGAGATGTCTTGAAAATACAAAGTTCAAACACATACTTAGATGGAAAACATGGAAAAACATTGGCCAAAAATGAATATAACCTACCCCTACCTTTGTAATACAAACATTGGCCAAACGTGATATTTTTTTATGTCCTATTTGCTTCATGATACATTATATCGTTAGTTTATTTGATTTTTTTTTTGTGTGTGTGTTAATTTGTTCTCTATTTTATATGAAGTTGTTAGCTAACTTTTTGTGTTTGATTTGTTATTGTGTGAGTGTTTACATGTGGATGGGTGTGTGAAATTATTATTAGGATAAAATAAGTCTCTATTATTTTCTTTAAGGCTCTCTAAAATTGAGAGAAAGAGATTATTTTTAGAAAAATTGTCCATCTATTTATTATTTTGTATGTTTTATTTTTTTTATTTTAAGGTTATCAAAAACTATGAATATGTTATTATATATATATATATATATATATATATATATATATTCTTATAAAGTAGTTATAGATGTTAATTTTTTAGAAACTTGATTTTTAAGAATAGGAAACATGAGTTGTATTTAGTTTTCTAACAAAATAAACATGTGATAGTTAGAAAACGTGAGAAATAAAAAAAGATAATAAGAAAAAACTAAAAAAAATGTCTCAATAAATTTATATATTTTTTATTGTATTTAGTTTTATATTCTATAATTTGTTAACACAAAATGTTATATTTTATAAAAAAAAATTACCTCATCTAATTTTTACTACTAAAATGTATATTATAAATTTTAAATTTTTTAAAAAGTTTAGAGGGGTCGTATCCTCTCAACCAAAATATCAAGGTAGTGTTCCTTTTAGTGGATTATAAGAATCCACCTATTCGCACGAATGGATAATATATATTTCTCATGTTCTTTTTAACAATTTGAGAATGAATGAATAGAGAGATTTGCGAAATTGTATTAAATTCCCATCTTTCTCAAAATGCAAAGATTTGCATGATACATAATAACTTAAAAAATTTAACCTCATAATTCTTAAACTTTTACTTTTCTCATTGTACATCAAACATTTATAATAATAAATATGTTTTTTTTCTTTTATAATACTTCATCTATAACAATATATAAAGGGATTTCCCTTTTTGTGTCCACATTTTAAAATATCAATTTTACCCTTTAAATATAATAATTTATTAAATTTTAAAAAATTGACTGTTACTTTTACAAGTTTTTTATAAAATCGGTTATCTCTACTTCTTCTCTTCTTCTTTATTTATCAATGGTTATTCTTTCATATGTTCTGATATATTTCACTTTATTTTTAATAAATATAATTTTAGTTTATATATTAACTTAATAACATTACAATATTATCACTTAGTAATATAATATCACACATATTTAAAAAATGCATACACACATACGTGACGTGATAACGCCTGTGTTTACGCTAATATATTAATAAAGATTACGTGTGTATATATATATATATATATATATATATATATATATATATATATATATATAAAATAATAATAATTATATATAATAATTATTAAAATTAATAATATATATTTATATAATTGTTATTATTATTAATATTAATATATGTATATAATATATATATATATATATATATATAAATAATAAATGATATGTAGTGGAAACATACTTTGCACCACATGCATTACATTTTGCCTTTTCTTTACCTTCTTTTATACCATTTTTCGTAAAATGATCCCAAACCTTAGAAGTAGTTCCCCTAGGTATCTTACTTTCTCTACCAAAATTTGTACCCTCATTATCAATCTCTTCTGTAGTTGGTGGCAAAGAATCATTCAAATTATCATTAACACGTTGATCATTTATTGTTTCAGAATTCATTTTGTTCAGTAATCACCACAAACATTAACTATATAAACAAACAACCAAAAATGTCAAGTAGCATAATTTTAAAACAAAATAAAGTATGAAGTGAAAGTGAGGGAGAAAGATGAGAGATAGAAATTAGAACCGTGAAAATGATGAACAATCGAATAATGTGAAGTCTGGAAGCAGCGGTTTCAAGACGACAACAACAAACAAAAAGATGTAGTGGTGAATTAAAGAGAATATCATTTAAGTTTAGGGTTTTATTTTTTTAATATTACATATATATATATATATATATATATATATATTAATTTCATATTTAAAATTTATTGGTGGGTTGGTGAGCCAATCCGGCTCATCACGGGTTCAACCTGAATGAGTCGGGTTCTTAGTGGGTTAGGTTCATTTTTAACCCGTACTGAAATTTATAATTTTTTTCGATCGAATTCGGCCCGAACTTGTGATGAGCCAGGTTGGCTTACGGGTTATAACCCATTTTGACGACTCTACTAATACTATAGTTTGATAAGTGACAAGAATGATTTGATGTTAGACAGTAATTTATATTTTTGTAATTTTGGTTTGTATCTGGAGTTTAACATAATTTGAGATTTTATTTGGATTGTATTGAAGTTTATTTAGATTTTAATCGGAATTATAATTTAGTTTTCTTGGGATTGAAGAAAAAAAATTATGTGTTTTTTTTTATTAAGTGAGCTAGTGAGCCAACCCGTTTAACCCGACATCCCGTGGTGGGTCAGGTCAGGTTCTAATTTTTTTGGCTCACTAATAAGTGAGCTAGGTTGGGTTGACCCACTAAGTGACCAACCCGTCATGGGCCGAGCCAGGTTGGGTCGGCTGACCCGTTTTGACAACTCTAACTTTATCATTTAAATCCACTCAAAAAACACACATATTCATCAATTCAAATCTACACAAATCTTCACACTCTCTCAAATCTATTTTACAAAAGTAACACAGTCTAAGATCCGAAAAGCATATGAAAGAACAAAGAAATACCTATACTTGAAAGGAAATGACACAAATGTACGAAGACATGAGATATTATAGAGATTCAAACAATACACATTTTTGTGAAGAATTTGATTGTGTAAATAAGCTTTCAAATTTAGTCATTGTCATAAAAATACACGAGTTCCAATGATTTGATTCTCTCTCTTTTTTTTTAACATGGATTTGGTTTGAACTCTATTATTTTTGTTTTACTTCTTCTTTCTTTCCAATAAAATATTTTAAAACAAAAGAATAACTTCAATAATTATTAAATTGAAAGAAAACAAATCTAATTGATTTATTTTATCATAAAGATTAAAAATCAAGAATGTTATGATTTTATAACACAATCAATATAGTAACCTAGACATGTCAAAACCAACTGACCAAACTCACACAGTTACTCACCATAAGCCGGGTTGAAAATTAATAAATCTAACCCGATTCACTTTATGGTGAGTTATAAATTTTGCAACCTAGCTCAACCCACCACAGATTGGTGAGTTAAGTGGGTTGACTCACTAACCCATATAAACAAAATATTTATTAATTTATTTTCAAGTATTCAAATACTTAAATAATTTTTTAATCAACTCATGAGATGACAATCACAGTAAAATCAAGAATTAATTAATGTCTTCATCATGCTCACAACTAATATATGATGAGTTGTTTCCAATAAAGTATCCATATAGTCCAAGAAAATATGGCTAATATTACACATTTTCTACCATGTTATTCAACAAAATATAAATTAAAAATTACATATTTTTGTCATGCTAATTTAGAAAAATTTGTTTATAACTTGAAAATCAAATTAATTAAACATTCAAACTATTCAAATATTATTGAGCAACTTTATAACATTTAAAAATATGATAAAATTGTGAACATATATAATTAGGAGTAGTAAATAATTATTAAAAAAATTATAAAAAAGTGTTGGTGGATTAAATGAGTAAATACAATTTTAACCCGACTCGAACTTATTTAATCCGTGGGTTAAGTGAACCGGGTTAAGTTCAACCAACTTTTAAAAAAACTGAATTTTTTTCGCATTTGACATCTATGTACTAACTAAAGAAAATGTTATTGAGTATATAAATATAAAAACATGTTTCTTTAACAACATAAATCATATATGGGTAGGGATGTTTATGTATTTTCACAAAATATTGATTCAAAATTAAACACTATAGGAAGCATCGAAAAAATCATTAATTAATTTAAATTTATAATTTTCTTATAAATCATCATAATATAAGTTATAAAAGACGTTTTAATTCTTCAAATAATAAGACCAGACATTTAGAATTTAAAATTATTGATTAATTTAAAATAATTTTATTCCACCTGATTTTACATTGGGATATTGTGAAAAAAATTCATGATGCTGTGAAACTATAATCATCTAGTTGTATGGGTTAAAAAGTAAATCAGAAAGACCAATATATTATATAAAATATCATTGTTTGGGTTATTAAAAAATGTTTTAACTTATTCAACTTATAATTTTTAGAAATTATTTACAACAAAGGGTGATAATTGACTATGTATTACGTTTGTTGTTGTTATTAAAGTAAAATATAATTTTGGATAATTAATTTATGTACATTTTGTGTGCATTAGTGAGGTATAGACATGATATATCGTTTGTATTATGTCTTTTGATAGAATTTTGGTTTGGATAATTAAAAATAATATTTTAATTTAATTCAAATCACTCTTTTAATGACAATTATAATTTCTAATAATAGGTATTCATGACCTTAATTTTAAATATTAAAATATAAATACTTTTCCTTTTATATATATATATACTGCACCTTATTTTTAAATCGAAATTTATGTTTATAGGATTGTATTTTATAAATATTTTACTAACCTTCAATAAAAATAAAATTAAATAAATTAAAATAGTTATTAATTAATAATAGCAATAAATAAATTAAGCCCTATTTAATTTATCCTAAAAAAAATGAGAGTCTTTTGCAAGTTAGAAGACTTTACTGATGACCTATAACTTCTCTTGAATTTTTTTTTTTCAATTACTACTTATTCCTTTTGAAACAATTATATATGTACTATTATAAGAAATAAATAAAAAATTATATTGTGTGGTTTAGGTAGAGATTTGTCTTGAACTTGTAGTAAAACAATACCAAATAGAATTAGAAGTAGAATGTGGTGTAATAGACAAAATAAATACATGTGGATATCTACTCTTTCTCCATTAGAAAAAAAAAAAGTTAGAAAAACCGTCATTGGTTGTGTCGGAGATTAGGTTTCTTTATCAGAGACCAGAACCAATCAACCAATGAATAAATCGATATTAACATTTCTACTTCTCAGCGAATCATTTTAATCTGCACCTTAGCATTTTAGCCGTACACGTGTTCAAAGGGTTAGTCACGACTTTTACAACCAAACAACTCTATTATAACTATGGGTTTTAAATTAAAAAAATACATTTTTTATGTTGAAAATTGTTCTCTCTATTACATAGCAGGTATGTGATTCAACTAAACTTTATCAAATAAATAAAATTTCCTTCTTTAATTCATTACTTATCTAATTTTCTACATAAAATGTTTTACTTTTAAGTTTAACAACTTGATAGATTTGTGCAAGTAAAAATATCTTGATAACACACAAGTAAAAATATTAATAAAAATAATTAGGGATATTATTAATATGTTTATGGTGTTTAAAGTTTGATGTTTTTTAATAAAAGTAGTTAATGTTATTTTTAATTTAATTTAAAATATTTGGTTTTGGTCTTCATTTATCCTAATGTAATTTTTGTTCTAGCAAAAAAATTAATAATAATAACCAAGTTTTTAAGATTAAATAATTTTAGTTCAACACCTATTGTATCATTTAATTGTTAAAAAATGTTAATATATCTCTTAAGAAACAATAATAAATTTTATGATTAAATATTATTGTCAATATTTTTCATAAATAAAGTTGACTGTCTTATTATCAGTTAACCTAACATTTTATTGTAGAAATTAAAAAATATATTAGCATGACATTAAAATCATTTAATTTTATAATATTGAGTCTTTATAAGTATCAATATTGATAAAGGGTTGCGCGGAATTACACTGATACAGAGTCAGAAGATATCTTTAACAACCTAGATCATTGCCAAACATAATGACCTCACAGTTTGAAAGGTCACACCCAATAATAACCCCTTTAAAGGGAAGAAACCAAGAGAAGAGGTCCATCTAGGGCAGTTATGCATTTTAGTAGGTCCCTTCAACAGTCCTCACTAACATGATTTTAAATTTTCATTTTCTACAAATTTAATATTTAAATAATACATTATGTAAAAACAAATTAAATAATACATTCTCAATTAATTACTTGTGTGAAGTGTGATTCACAATTTAGTTTCAGGTCTCATCCTGGAATCTGAGAATGTCTTTCACTACTGTGTTGTTTTCCTTCTTCTTTTTTTATGAAAAAAAAAAAGTTTTGGTACAAAGTAATTCAAGATGAGTGAATGTAAATTTAAATTGGAATATATTACTATATGAATGAAGGTGAATTACATTAACACATATATTTTAGTAAATTTTATAAGGTTTAAATTAGTTAGCTGTGTTTTGAAGTTTTATGAGAAAATAATTAAAAAATAGCTAATTAACAAGCTTTAAACAAGTTCATAAAAGAAGAAAAAGAAACTTACTTTATATTAACTTTTTTCAATTCAAGATTATGATGTATAGTTTTGGATAAATCTATTAAATTTCACAACCAACTTATACGAGATTAAGATGTATAGTTATATATATATATATATATATATATATATATATATTAAATTTAAGGTTTAATTATTCTTTTGATCCTTATTTTCGTTCAAAAATGTTAAATTGATTCTCCAGATTTTTTTTTAGTTTCAATTTGGTAACGATTTATAAAAAAGTTTATACAATTTGGTTCTTTTCGTTACATTTTTTCAAACGAATAAATGATTTTACATCAAAATTAACACTATCATTATGTTAATTATATCAATAAAGTAAATCATCCTTATTAGCAACTTCAATCTTAATAAAAAATCAGCTTATCCATTTCAAAAGATGTAACGGAAGGACCACATTACATCAATTTTTTAAAACTGGAGATCAAATTGAAATTAAAAAAAAAAATCAATTTGATATTTTTGAACAAAAACTACGACAAAAAAATAATTAAACCTAAATTTAACTACCAACTTATAAATAGTATTACTTCTAGGTATAACATTTATACCATAAATTATTGATAAGTTTCTATAACCTTTTGTAATATATAATTGAACAATAATACCTGACTTTTATTTTTTACTCTCATTCTTTACTTTCTGACTGACTTAATCGTGGATCATTGAGAGTAAAAAAATGAAAGTATAAAATAATTATATCCATCTATTTTTATTTTTAAAGTATAAAAATTAAAATGTATTAAAATTTGAAAGACAAAATCCAAATTTCTGTTTAAATCTAACCATTAAAAACATTTTTAACCTTGATACAATCAAGTTACTTCCTTACCATTAACTTTATATATTCTTCTCTTAGGTTGATCAGACTTTCAAACCAGACTTTGTCTCAAATTTCAAGACTATTTTTCTGATAGGACCATTAATTATTTTGATGAAACATTTACTGTTATTGATATTTATAACTCCTTTCTTTTATCACCCATGTTATCTATGTCTCTGACTACATATGATCCTTATTTGATGTTTTGTTCTGTCTTTGTACACAAACAACAAATGGTGCATAAGAGTAACAATGGTCCTTCCTTCTCTGCTGAGCACATATTTTGAAGTGTTTTGACCTTAGGATATTTTAATTGTGCTCTGAAAACACAGAGGCACAGACTCAGTATATTAACTTATTCTATTGATTCTATTGAATCATACATTTTGCAATGACAAATCATACAAACATGCATAGATGATTACTCTAGTAAGTTTTAACAGTTATTACACTTATCATACTGGTAATTGCATACTACTAATTAGTCATATGTGCAAAATAAGAAAAAAAAAATTCCAATAAATGTAATTGTTTGCATCCATACATAAGTATGCATGATGTGAATACTTTACTATCTCATAGATGATATATTATATTCAGGATATATATACTAAACATAAGTTTTTTAAGCTTGTATTTTATATCTTTGTATTGTATTTCTTCTTTTAGTATTGAAATAATTATCTCATGTTATATTTTCTATACTTAGTTGAGATATCTATATGCTTGTATAAAAAGGAAACGGATGAAACGACATCAAAGATTTATTGTTTGGGAAACAGAGTGCAACAGAGTAGCTAGAGAAAGAGTCTGAATTAGTTACTTTCAAACAATCAAACAATATGTATGAGGGAATCTCAATTATTCTTATCATAAGAATAGAAGGTGAGAATACTAAAAACAAATAAAGAGTAAAACAAAATATATATCAGAATCAATGCATTAACCAAGTAAAAGGCAGTTTTACTAACTGCTAAAGTTAAAAAATTAAGAATTATTTAAAAATTGATAATTGTGAAAGTAAGAAAGAAAATCGAATTTTGTTTTTGAAAAATCAAAAACACGTTACCTGTAGAGGAGGGAGGATTTGACTAGTTGGTGCAAAGCTAAATATTTAATTTGATTTTTGTTTAAATAAAGATTTAAAGAAAGTGTTGGAAAGATCTGATCTGGTAGAAGGTGATGATGTTTTGATGCTTAGTCAATGAAGGTGATTTAATGATACAGTTTGAGAGATGGGTTGGACCAATTTTCTTTACACCCTCAATAGCCTTTTCCCATCTTAGATTAAAGGGTGGAAAACACACTAAAAGATAAGGAACTTCACAACCCACCAAATTAGTCAAATTCATGAGATACCCACTATGTATCATGCCCACACTGTTTCTCATATTTTCAATTTCAATTCATAAAAATCAATCTCATTTTTACTTTCCTTTTCCTTTTCTTGTTTGGTGAGTCTAGCCCCTAGCTTGATAATTCTTCTACCTGTCTTCGCCATTTCCTCTGAATAATTGAGTCCCAGATTCATGTACCCTCCTTAATCACCGTTCGTTTCAAATCAGATTAAAAAACTAACTAAAGCAAAAGCATATCACTAATGGTGGCCCCAACATCAACCGTCCTCGCTTAATCAACGGTCTTGATTGGGTTTATATCACAACAAATTCTCACACACCTGTTCCTGTTCCTACCCTCTGTTTATTCCTTTTTTTATTTTCTCTATCAACGCCACTCAAATTTATCAACATCATGCCATCACACACCAGACACACAATATAAAATCATCCATATATATATAATACCATAAATAATCATTTCATAAACATTATATTATGCAAAAATAAATTCTCTCTCTTTAATCTCTTGTTTTGAGATCTATCCAGTTTTTGGCTTGATTTTTTTTCCTCCATACTCATCAATATTAAGTTATCATGAGTAGAAACTGTTTTAGACCAAATTCCGAAGGGTGAAGATTGGAATTTGAAAAATTAAAAGCAAAGCAAAGAAAAGTCTACACTCAATATATTGATATTCCCATATCGATTTCTCTTTACAATGTATTGATATGCATACTTTATAGATTAAAATATGAGAAATTTATAAATTACTGAGTGTTTAGATGCAATCTTATGTAGATGAGAAAATTTATTCTCATATGTGTCCTGCTAAACTATACGGAATAAATAATTTCATTTTTTTTTCTTATTCTAGGACGTTTGTGATTCAGCATTAATCTGCCTGATTTCTTTTACACCGTAAACTCGAATTTTTTTTTTTACTTTGGTTTACAATTTGGAAACTGAAATATCTCAGATAACATCAGGGAACCCAAAAAATATTCCTCAAATAACAACAACAAAAGACAATTAAAAAAAAAAGAAAGAAGAAGAAGAAAATAGAGAGAGAAAGACGAGAAAGTGGGTTAAAAAAAATAAATAAAGGAAAAGCTGGACATTTACTTCTTGTACAATACAACAAGAAGTCACATACTCAGACCTTCCTCTCTCTTTCTGTCTCTCTCTCCATTGCACCTTCCCTTCTTCTTTTCTCTGTCATTTCTGAGATTCCTTTACTGGTTTTTTCTCTTGTACAGATTTCTAGCTACAACACCCAGATATCAATTTCTGTAATTCTGTTTGTTCTGTGATGTTTATGTGAGTTTTTTTAAGGACAGTAAAACATAAACTCTTCTGGGTGTATTGGCTTCTGCTGCCTTTATTCTTGCAAACTCTTTTCTGGGTTTGATGCAGAAGAAAGCCTTCAATACCCACTAATACAAGCCTTCAAAGAAACTGGTATTTAAAAAAAAACATTTTTTTCTTTTTTGTTAAAAAATTTTTTGCCCCTTTTTTCTGCAATTTTTTTCTACATATTTTCCCCTTTACTTGAGGAAAAGTTTGAGACATGGGCAAGCAAGGGCCTTGCTATCACTGTGGAGTTACGAGTGAGTTCTTGTCTCTCCAATATGAAATCTTTTGTTTGCAGTTTTTCCTGAGAGTTATTGGTTTTTTTGAAATTTGTCTCTTTGAATATGAAGTTTGTCTTGGAACCGATGGCATGGATTGTGATTTTGATAAGAAATTAAGATGCGTGCAAGGGAAAAGTTCTGGCCAATTTAAACAAATGGGATAATTTAGTTTAATGTTCTTTGTTTGGATGTATTAGAATTCAACCATATAAACATTCTTGTTGCCCAGAATATTTGGAAATGAAGTTCTGGAAAATTCAATTATATTAACTTCCTCTGTTGATGTGTTCTGTGTCTCATTCAGTGTGTCTTTGCGTTCCTTGACTATGTCTGAAGTGTGTGCAAATGTAATTCATGCAAATTTAATCTCGGAATGGATTGAATATTACACCGAACCTTTTTCCCAATAAGCAGAACATCTGTTGTTCTAAATGATCTTTATCAGAAGAGTCAACCCAATCTCCACTCATTTGCATTTTATGTGAACAAGAGAAAGTAAGAAAAGGAAAGGAAGATAATTGTGCTTTTGCAAAATGTCCGTAGTAATCTACTCCATTTCTGAAAAAGGATTTTACAGAGTTGTTCGTTGTCACTTTGTCTACCTAGCAATTTCTCATTGTAGGTTAGAATTTTTTTTCTCATTGCATTGTAGTCATCCTTCATGGATCTTACTTCATTGTCTCTGGCTGGGATGAAAATTCAATTGCTACTACGACTGATCATTTCTATATCTTCAAGCTTTCTCAACTATGCTGATAACTTTGATACAACTTATCCTGCAACTTAAGCCTTAGAGATGTTCATTGTTTTTCTGATAAACTTGAAACTGTTGTCTATGTGTTATTGGTTTGCACTTCAAAATTTGAGTGCCAGTGTTTGAGAACAAAACTACTTCATTACGGACAAAGGAAAATTTAATCTAGATTGCCTTAACAGTAATGCCACAAGCACTGAGCGGACAAATGTTAATTGTTTTGGTTCAAATGAAAGCATTGTCTTCCTACCATTCTGCACGTCTTCTTAACTTGAGTTTATCCATATCTGCTGCTTGATGAATGTGAAGTGTAAACTAATCTATAGTTTTTCTTGCAAAAGGATACTGCGTTATCTATAGTTAACCATTCATGCAGAAGTTCTGGATCTTTTTGATAGTAATTAATGAATGCTGTCTCATTGCTTAACGTGTTTGCAAGAATTTTTAGTATATGTTAGCTTTGTTTCAATCACAGATAATTCTATTCCATTCTTGTTTAGAAGATTTTTTAAATTTCATAGATTTTCTAATGAAAAAGACTTCCATTAGGCACACCACTTTGGCGTAATGGGCCACCTGAGAAGCCTGTACTATGCAATGCATGTGGATCTCGATGGAGGACAAAGGGAACACTTGCAAATTATACCCCTTTGCATGCACGGGCAGAAAATGCTGATTATGAGGATCAAAAGGTTTCCAGGGTAAAAAGCATATCATTAAATAAGAACAAAGAAGTGAAATTGGTCAACAGAAAGCAGAACTATGATAATGCTGCATCTGGAGGGTTCGTTCCAGATTATAATCAAGGACACCTAAAGGTTGTGGATGAAGATACAAGCAATAGATCAAGCTCAGGGTCAGCTGTTTCTAATTCGGAGAGCTGTGCTCAATTTGGTGGCACAGATGCTAGTGATTTGACAGGTTGGACTATTACTGTTTGCTGATTTCATTGGAAGATGTTTCTACATAACTGATTATGGCAGCATTGTCCTTTCCATTGAAATAGCATGGGTTTTGATGATTGTCCTGATTTATGCGAACTTAATCAAGACCTGGATAATGTGTGGAATTACAGATTCACTAGCAAGGCCTTATTTTTTCTCCAAGAAAACTAGTTAATATTAATTCTAATTTTACATCATAAATACGGGTGCGCTTTTAAGAATTCAAAAGTGATTGGAAAAAATTCATAATGAAGAACCCATTTTATCTCAACAATTTTGTTGGCAGGCTATACAATTAAACATGAGTTATCAATTATCTTGTATTTGTTTATACCTATATTTCCTTTTCAATGCTTTATAGTAAAATGTCAAGTTTTACAGTACATGACATAACATGTCTGGTTCTTCATTGCTGCTTACTGCTGTTGAAAACAGATTCCTTTGTTTCTTCAATAAAAGCATATAATTCTAAGATAGATAGTATGGTTTATGCAGGTCCTGCTCAGTCAGTGGTCTGGGATGCCATGGTGCCTTCTAAAAAGAGGACATGTTCAGGTCGTCCAAAGCCTTCATCTGTTGAGAAGCTCACGAGAGACCTGTGTACTATTCTTCACGAACAACAGTCTTATTTCTCTGCATCTTCTGAGGAGGATCTTCTTTTGGAAAGTGACACACCAATGGTCTCTGTTGAGATAGGACATGGAAGCATTCTCATCAGGCATCCTAGCTCTATAGCCCGTGATGAAGAGTCTGAGGCCAGCTCTCTTTCAGTTGATAATAAACAGTGCCTAATGAATGAAGCATATTCATTCTCTAGTACGATTCCTTTGTATAGTAGTGACCACAGTGGCATGAACTTCTCATCTTATGGAATTGAAAAGATCAAAAACTCAGCTGGTCAAATCGTGCAACAAGAGAAACTTGAAAGGCATGTTTTCCTCAGCAGTTTACAGTCTTTCATTATTCTTGTCAGTTATGCAGAAACATTGTGCTAGCATAACTTTGGTAATTTTCTTGGAATGGGTATGAGGATGTCAACCTGTTTATACATACATGTGACTTTATGTAAAAATTAGAGATAAGTGTGCAAATTCAATCGGAGAAGTGACAAAATTTACTCTTTTTTATTTTAGGGACAAGTCTCAGCTTGAAAAACAAGTTCCTGGAAATCACAATTCACTGTTGTGCTCAATAGATTTAAATGTGAGTTGCACAAGTTTTTGTTTCAATAGCTTGGTTTTGTATCATTGCTAACAATACTATTGGATCTCTCTCTCTCTCTCTCTCTCAGTAACACACAAGTATAATCTGTTCTCAGGACTTGCAAAACAGCTACCGAGTTTTAGACTTCTTTTGAGAACAGGCCTACTCATTTTCCACAAATAATATGATCATGCTTTTTTGTGTCATGACTACTGTGTTTTTCTTTGTACAAATTTATTTATAACTAAACATTGCTTGCTTTTATGTTTGTTAGGATGTGGTGAACTATGAGGAGTTTATGAGGAACTTGACAAATGAAGAGCAGCAGCAATTACTAAAGTATCTTCCTGTGGTTGATACCTCTAATTTTACTGATAGGTTAGAATCTGTTATCTTGTTTGCACTGAATTTATCAGTATTGATCATATAATGATCTTTTGATGTTTTGCAAGTCCATGTGCTCTTTACTACTCTTCAAGTCCGTCCTTTCAAAGGAGGGAGGGGGATTTGTAATTCTAAACGCACAATTGCTAAAAATGTTCTATATCAAGAGAATTAAAGCATTTAAGTTGAGTTCTCATTTGTTTACAATTTTTTAAGTAACAAATGCCTTAGTTTTTCATTCCCCTTCTACCAAAAAAAAAAGCTCGTGTAGTGAATCAGATATCCAACTGGTTAGGGCATAAGAAGATATCTAGACTAAATACCAAATCAAACATTAGTGACTGATCGTGCTGGTTGTATTTGCAGCCTTAAAAACATGTTCAGTAGCTTCCAATTCAAGGAGAACTTGACTTATTTTCAGCAACTTCTTGGGGAAGGTGTCTTTGACATCTCTTTGTTGGGGACAAAACCTGAAGAATGGAAGACCTTGAAAAGGCTTGTGTTATCTAATATGTCAAAATCAAAATGGGTAGAACACTATAATTTTCTCAAGGTTTGTGCTGATTTATTATTGAGATACTAATGCTTTTTGTGTTTTCTTACAATTCTATGTGATGAATGTGATTTAAAGTGTAAATCCAATCCAATTTAAATTGATTTGGATTGGATCATAGTTTTGTTTTGTATTAATTTTTTAATACGGAAGTGCATATAAATATATCAAATATAAGTCTGAAATTCATCATATACACTAAACACAAGTTTAAATAAATACATCAAAAATGTATATCTAAATTCTAAATATAATTTATAAAATATCAGTCATATCGTTCCTGCACTTTATATCCAAATTCAAGAGAAGAAATTAAGCTTGGTTTTGTGGTAGAATAGGGAGATTTTGTACGTTAGGTATGGAATAATATAAAATTTTCTTTGGCAGAATATTACTTCCAAAAGTATTATCTATAAAATTTTGGTCTAGTTTTCAATTTTGGATCCAATAACCGATCCATAACAGTTAGTTTTTCAATTTTTTTTATTGGATTGGTTTGGTCTAGAAGACTCATTTATATTGCATCCTTCTATGGGTGCAGAAATGTGAAAACAAAGCTGGAAAAACTATTGGTCCGGGATCTACTGCTATGGAATCAAGTAATGTTATAAACACCAAGAGAATGCGTGAGCATGACAGCCAAAATCAAAATTTTGCAGGTTAGATGACAATCCTCTGTCAACAAAGAAAAATAAAAGTATTCACATACCTCCTTTGCAAGATGTTGAATATATGGTGTGCTTTTACGTTGAAACATGATAAGACAACTGTGTTACAGTTATTTTGATTCCTGTTAGAAGCTATAATTAGAACTCAGCTGTTTATGATTTAATTGAATAAGCATTCTTGACACTAAGCAAGTTATTGCAGAAATTTCAGAATTGAAGACAACAATGAGGAGCCCCAAAAGGGTGAACATAAATCCTACACGTGAAGGCAAAGAAGTTGTAGAAGAAGGCTCAAGCTTCAGCCCGAAAAGCCTTTTTTCTTTGCCCCATGGTGTTGGGGGCTTGCACATGTTGGATTCTTTTAACTATGTTGGTGAGAGTTCTGAGGATCTGCTGTTAGATGTGCCTTCTAACAGTTCTTTTCCGCAGGCAGAGCTTCTACTCCCAACTTTAAGCTATGGTGCAAAGGTCTGCACCACTAGTAGCTCACTACACTCAACTGTTACTCATCATCCTTAATAGGCTCCAAATATTTGCATCTGAAACACCAAAATTCCCGTACAAGAGTTATGATGGTTGTGTTTTTGTTTCCTTGCAACCTTGAGCTTGGATTGCCAAAGGATGGAAGTTGAATGGGCTTTTTTTCATTGTATAGGTTGGTTATAGATTGTAACATATAGTATGAAATGCGGAGTGATCATCTCCGGAGTTTTGTATGCAATTGTAGTTTATGTTTTCTTAATGATTTTCACAACCTTTTTTATCTGAGTAGGTTGAAATCTCAACTCTTCAAACTTCCATCAAAATAATAAACAGTATATATGCATGAGACAACTTTATGGATGGATCAGATGAGAAAGAACTGCATAATTACTGTCTTTAGTATTTTCAAAGAACCACGTCACGTTGGAATAGATCATCATTAATAGCAACGATAATCTTGTAACTATTTCTTTTAGTGGTTTTGGTCTCTTTCTACTCTTTTCATGGGATTAGAAATCAAGCAATATAATTTTCTCGCATGTTTCTTTGTTAGTGTCTAAGATGTGTAGACATTTTGCTATTAGCAAAGACTAAAAGGGTGTGTTTATTTACTAAAATGAACTCTAATTGATATTTTGTTGTTGAATCCATATTGTGGGTTCAAATGGTTGAAGAACTAATGTTGGTGCTGATGAGTCTGAAACATTTGTCACACTATGAACGAGGAATAGTCATTGGCGTCCTGCATTTTCACTTACCGATTACTTCGCAATAAGTATCGGAAATTGTTGGTATTCTGGATTTTTGGCTCAAAAAACCTTGACACACGCTTTAGTTTCATGAGTAGCATAGTGGAACAGGTACACCAATATTACAATGTTATGTATATTACACATCACCAAATAATAGTTGGTCATTACAGTGGATTATATAACCAAGGACCATTCCCAGCAGTGAAAAGATTTTCTAGGAGGTGGTTATCATAAGAGTAGTTTATGTGCATTCTAACTTCTGAATTTTTTCTTCATTTCTAATTTAGTCTCTAAATTTATTCTATAAAATTCAACAGTTAAGAAGCAGCATTGCTGGTGAAAATTATATGGTTATCAGGTCATAAATAATGAAATATGATTTAAAACTATTTTTATAAAGTTAATAAATTTATTCTTATATAAGTTTTATAATCAGATAATAATGAAAAACTATTACATTGTGTTTGGATAAAAATATTTAAGATTTTAGAGAATTTGAAATGTTCAAAATTATTTTGCGTTAAATTTCCTACTTTTTAAAATGTGTTGTTGGAGTAAATAAATTCAATTTATAAGTAGGAATGACAACGGAGACGAATTTCGTTATTTCATATCCATCTCTATAAAAAAAATCATTCACATATTCAAATTCAATGAGTATCAAACTTTTGTCCCATCTCCATTCTTACCAAATAATGGGTATATTCTCGTACCGGTTTTCTTACTGTTTCAATAATAATTAATTAATTTTTATAAAATAAAAAAAATTAATGTAAAGAAAACATAATATTATCAAATATTCAATATTAAGAGGATGGTTGTTTATTTGATATTAAATATTTAGAAAGAAATTAAAATTGTATATATTTCAAATTAGAATACCAAATAAAATCTCATGAGAATCAAAACATTTATTAAATTTGCAAACACTAATGGAACCTAATCGATAAAATTTAAAAATATGTTTTAAAAAATATAAAAAGAAAACAAATATTCAAATTAAAATATACTTTAAATATCTGTTTACTTCAATTTTTAAATTCGATTGAATATCGTTTTAATTTTTTATATACTAATAAAAGTTATAATACATCACTTGATCAAAATCATGTAAAAAACAAATATTAGAGTAATAATAATAAAATTTTAACATAAATCTGGTATCTTTTGAACTTCTGACTTCAATATATGTTGAATGGTGATAAAACAAAATTCATGGTAATTACATTAACTTTTTATATTATATTAAATAAAATTTATTTATACAATTATAGTGACATAATTACAATATGATTGATAATGAGTTAGAAAATAAAAAATAATTAATAAAATATATCAAAATAATATTCTACATGATAAAAATAAACAACAAATAAAAATATTAAAAAATTATCAAATATGTGTCTTATAAACAATTTGAGAGATTATTGAATTAAATCGCAAAAAAAAAAAAGATAAGTATAATTAAGGGTATGATAAGATGAAAAATACATTAGAGATCTAAGGAAACTTTTCAAATATCAACATAGTTAATGGTCGAAAAATAATGAAAATTGTTTTAGCGAAATAAAAGAATTCTTAAAATGAAACAAAAATTAATAATAATAAAGTAAAGAAGAATTTTTTATATATATTACCTAGTAAATGAAAAATTTATGCTATTAAATACTTAAATTGAAAGTGTTAAGCATTTTCATGTGAAAGAAAAATAAACAATAATTAAAGATATTAAAAAAGAATAAAAATATTCAAATGTGAAACATAAAAAAATATTTAATTGACATAGATGATTTGAACATAATTACATAAAGGTTATGATATAAAGTGAAAAATATATTGGAGATGAGAATGAATTTCATGATAAAAAAACCAAACATTTAAAAGAAATAAAAATTAGAAAATTTAATGATATATATATATATGTGTGTGTGTATATATATATATATATACATACATATATATATATATATACATATATATATATATATACATAAATTACTTAATTAACTATAAATATTTTAATAATTTAATTGGGAACAAGAGATGACAGTGACAAGTATTATGGTGGGTATGGGGACGAGACAGATATATACATCCCCATACCTATATCCATACCCAATTAAAAAAGTCAGAAATTCGTCATCCCATACTAAATTAATGTGAAAATTCTTCGTAAAAACAGAGACGGATTTAAATAATACCCATTAGAACATATTCATTTGGTATCTGTATTTATAAGTTTGATTATTAAAAGTTAAAAATTTAAAATAAAACATTAACTAATTTCAAATATTTTAATATAACGAAAGATTAAAAAGTACAAAAACATTTAAATTTTTATTTACTTTTTAAATAAAAACTGAAAATTTAACTCTAATGAAATTCTAATGTTTTAGTTTCTCTTAAAATATTTGTATCTACATAACTACTTTATTTATAATAAAATATCTAACTTTTTCGTGAATTACCTATAAAAATTCTTTACTAGTATACATAACCAAAACTGGAGCTCGAAAGAAAAGTTTCAATTTATTTAGTATTTTAATCTAAAATATATAATTAAACATAATTATGGATAATATCCGTAAAAATCATATAAAGGATCTAATTATCAACTATCGTCTAAAATAAATTTGCTAGTTTTTATAATAGTTTCTTAAAAAATATATTATCATTTTTCTGTTTGAAAAAGCCAAGACAAAGAAATTAAAATCTAGATGTATGGAAGCACAACATAAAGACGTGTAGATAAGAGGTTAGTGATCCTGATTCAAGGTTTGGACCAGAATTACAATAGACAAACAGACAACATTCCCATACACATAGAAATTAGAACCCTACCATTCTATCATCCACAAAACATTGAAGTAGAGACATCTAAGAAACTTTTAAATTCCAATCGCAAAAAACACTAATGGAAAACCTTTCAAATAACAAGAACATCAAAGATTATGGTTTCACAGTTTCCCTCAACCGTCAAAGCCTTCCGGCCACCACCTTGAAGAAAAGTCATCCCACAAGCTTTGGCCACTTCCAGCAAATTCATATTATCAGGATTTTTTCTCTTTTCATTACTAATCTCTGAAAGAAATCTTAACACATCAAACGTTTTCTTTTCCACTCGTTCCTCGTCACTCTTCTTCCCCATTCCAGAACCTTCCACTGCACCATCACTTGACTTACTCGCCACTTTCTCGGATTCACTCAAACTAACGATCCCAACGACGACGGTTTCTAAAATTTTGGCAGAAGAGTCTGAAGCTTTTTCTGCTTCAAAAACCAGATTCCCCACGCAATTCCCCATAACCTCTTCCCCTTTCTGCGATTGAACCTCCACTCAACCCTATGTAGAATCCATACCCAGATCGACCTCCGAAACTTTTAATTTTTTCGACCGCTGAACTTCCGGAAACCCTAACTCAGAATCCCTACCCAAATCAACCAACTCCGAGCCCTCACATAAATCGACGAGCCCATTCGTCCCAGCGTCAACATCGGCGGCGTGATTAACAGCGTAAGGGCCATCGCCGTCGGTGGCAGCTTCCGGCGGCGTGTGGAAAAGGTCTTGGGGACGGGCTCTGGGGATTCGGACAGCGACACCATGACAATGGAGTTGAGGCGCGGCGGGGAGTCGGCGGAAGCGGTCACTTGAATCGCTCATGATTTTTTTCTGAGACGAGGCGGGAAGGATGGAAAGCAGGCTGCAGGGATCGTGGTTAGTGTTAATTTTGAACTTGGTAAATGTTTCTACTAGAAGGCGAAACAACTTTTAAAATTGTAAATCGTGAAATCATTTTTTACAGTAAAAAAAATGATAAATTATTAAACATTAATTTTCCTGTTTATATTTGATCAAATTTACTAATAAACTTCTTATAATTTTAACGATGAAAATTTTAATTAGATTTGAATTTTATTTTAATTAAAATATCATTTATAAATTTTAGTTAGATTTTATAATTAAAAGGTTATGAAAAAAAAAAATCTGCTTATATGAAAAATAAAAAGCCAACCAAACCGTGTAAGAAAGTTAAAAAAGTTATATATTATGTATGTTATATGTGGATGAAATATTTACAATTAAATGTCATTTATGTATATTAAATTTGGAAATTTCTATCATATATTTCTATTATGGATAATATATTATAAAATAAAAACAAAATAATTAAATTGAACTCATCTATTTAATTTATGCATAATTATTAATTTATTTATTATTTTTAAAATCTTCATATCTTTTTTAAAAATCCATTTATAGGCTATAAAATTTAACTCGGCCTTTTTTGTATAATTATATATTTTTTTAAATCTAAAAATCTGTTTTTGGAAATTTAGAACTGTGATTTTAAAATTTAATTTTGCTTTTAAAATATTATTATGGATGTAGATATATCTATCCATGAAAATAATTGTTAACTAATGAATCAAATTGAAATTTTATCGAATAATCAAAATTCTAATTAATCTTTTAATGAATACATATAATTAAAAAATTATTCAATCTATTAATTTAAAAAAAGTACCTTATTCTCCATCTACTTTTTTACTTCAAATTTCTAGTAGTCCTCTTCCTATGAACATTTACATGGTCACCTTAGCTATCTATAGATCTTTTCTTTCTGCACCCCATATATCCGTTCTTATCGGGTGGTGAAAAGATAAAAAAAATGCTCTTATTAAATATATTTTGTTACCATATCTTTTTTTACTTTAATCAACTCGTTCCCTCTAAGACCACCAAGAATGTTATTAAGTTAGATTATGAAAATTACAGTTCGATGTTGTTGTTTAATTTTTAATTTTTTCTTATCTTGTAGGTTTTGTTTGGATTACAAATATTGAAATCATATTGTTTTAATTAAGAAAACAAAGTGGAAAATGACAAAAAAATAAAAAAGAAGAAAAAAGAAGCGAGTAAAACGTTTGTATAGTTTAATTGACATGACACATTTTACAAAATTTCTAAATTGATATATTTGAAAATGGCGAAAACTGTCATTATGTTAAAAGTGAAATATGATTAAATGTTAAGTAATGTTTAAATACCTATCACCCACCTAGAATTAAACTAAGCCAGGTCCCTCTTATAAAATAATCATGAATAAATTTATGTTAACAGTTTTATCAAATAACTTGATGTAAGAAAATAATTTCTTAACATATTAGTAAAATTAGAATATAGGTAAAAAAAATTATTATAAAATGTTAGTAGAAGTAAACAAAAGTATAAAGGTAAGTTCATAATCAAATAACAAACTTAAATTAAAAATGTTAGATGAACTTATTTTACATTTTGAAAATAAAAAAAAAAATTAATTTAAAAATTATTAATGCAAAAAATCCATGATGTATCGGAAGTCATCATTAAAATAAAACAAGATGATGAGTTTTTAACAAAGGATATTAGAGGTTTTTGTTAAAAGTCAAAAATCAAAAGGAAGAATAACGATTCAACAGAAAATAAGAATCATCATTAAAAGTTGAAAAAAATAAAACATAATAATAATTGCTGGACATAAATCATAATCAAATATATATAATTTAGAAAAATAATGTATTAGTGCAAAAAAAAATCTAAAATAGTCATCTATAATATTTAGATCCCTGTCCATTTTTTGGGATTTTGTTATTTACCACGAAGAAATATCCAACTTGCCCAATTTTCTGCTTTCAACATTTGTTCCTTTTTTGGTTTATTGGTTATTAGAACCTCCTCCCTGCTAACTGTTAAGAGAACATTAAGATACTTATTTTGTCAATTTTTGGCTTTCGACGCTGGTTTATGTGTCATTTTCGAAACACTTATTTGTTGCTCTATTTTGAAGACAACAACCGGAAATGATTCTATTGTGCATCTTAGTGTTGTTCTTGTTATTTTCAATGGTTTCACTACAATAAAACTTTTAAATAACAATCGTTAAAAAAAACAAGATGATAACTTTGTAAATGAAAAAAAGTTTTTGACGAAGGTTATTAGAGATTTTTGTTAAAAGTAAAAAATCAAAGGAACAATAACGATTCAACGGAGAATCGTCGGTAAAAATTGAAAAAATCAAACAAAATAACAATCGTTGGACATAAATCATAATGAAATATATATAATTAAGAAAATAATGTATTAAGGAAAAAGAAATCTAAAATAGTCATCTCTAATGTCTAGACACCTATCCATTTTTTGGGGTTTTAGTCATTTATCACAAGGAAATATCCAACTTGCCCATTGTTCTGCTTTTAACATTTGTTCCTTTTTTTGGTTTATTTTCATTTCCAAAACCCCTCCCTACTTACTCTTTTGAGAACATTAAAATATCCATTTTGCCAACTGTTCTGCTTTTGACACCCATATATATTTTATGGATAATGATACTTTAACCCACTTTTAACATACCACTTCAATCACCATTAAATCATTATATCACATTACTTGAAAGAATTAAAATAAATAATTTAATAATAATTAAAGAAATGAATTAAAAGTGAATCAAAAAATGTGGATTAAACTATTTTTATCCATATTTCAATGATTTACGCGTAATTTCCTAAGCACTTATTTGTTATTTTGAAGACAACAACGGTAAATGATTCTATTGTCCTTCTTACTGATGTTATAGTTACACTTTCAACAATTTCACTAAAAGAAAATTTAAATAGCAATAAATTTTAGAAATAAAAAATAATTGATCACTCAAGTGACTAATCATTAAAAAAAACATGACGGTAACTTTGTAAATGAAAGAAAGTTTTCAATGAAGATTATTAGAGATATTTTTAAGTAAAAAAACAAATGAACAATAGCTATTCAATGTAGAATCATCGTTAAAAGTTGAAAAAAAAATCAAACAAAAATAACAATTGAGAAACCCTTATCAAATATTATAATTAAGAAAAGGAAGAAATATGTTTTTGTCCTGAAATATTATTTACAATTGGAAATAATTTCTCATCAAAACTTATATACCATTTGATCCCTGTATTTTTTATAGTATTGATTTTAGTCCTTATTTTTTCAGTCATCATCAAAGTTTATCTTATGTAGTACATGTTATTTAATTTTTTTTCTATAAAATAAAAATACTTGTGTTGGTCTAGCCCACACTTTTCACAATTGATTAAAAAAATAAAAAAAAAATCAACATATGGTGGTGCAAATAGTGAATATGGAGATGTAGGAAAATGAATTGGCTTAATCCAACCACAACTTTCCTCTTATTATTATTATTATTTAAATTATATTATATAATAATAATATTATTATTAGCAATATAAATAATAATAATAATATCATTATTAATATAAAATATTAATAATGATAAAAATACTTGTGTTGGTTTAGCTCACGCTTTTCACTATTGATTAAAAAAATTAAAAAATCCAACATATGGTGGTGCAAATAGTGAATATGAAGGTGTACGAAAATGAATTGGCAACCCAACTGCAACTTTCCTCTTATTATTATTTTAATTATTTTAATTATATTATATAATAATAATAATATATAATATACTTAATTATGTTTCGAGTCCCTAATAAATTTGAAAATTTTAATTTGAGTCTCTAATAGATTTTTGTGATCTGTTGAGTCCTCGATATTTTAAAACTTTTCAATTGAATCCATAGAATTAAATTTCTATGTATCACTTATCTTGCATTGTCACTCTCTTAGATATCGCTACATAATATTTAGGTAGAAGAGACCGTGATAACGAGATATTTGTATTTAATAAAAATTATTTTTAAACTTAATTAAAATTATAAATTTAAATATATATATATATATATATATATATTAAATATATAGCAATAAAATTATGAAATGTAAAATTACAAAATTACAACAAATCAAAATTAAAAAATTTACAATTTGATAATTTTGTATTTTGATAATTTCACAATTTCAATAAATTTTTAATTTTATAATTTTCTAATTATATAGTTTTATAGTTTTATATTTGTATGTTTTATAATTTCATAATTATGAAATTATATATTTTTATAATTTCGTAATTTGTTAATTTTTGTAATTTTAAATGCTTAAATTTTTTAATTTTTATTTCATACTTTTATAATTACATATTTATATTTCTGTAATTTTATTTTTTTTTAATTTTCTTATTTATAATTTTTTAATTTTAATTTTAATTTAAAAATAATTTTCATTAAATACATAAAATATTTGGAAAAGATCTCATCATCATGGTATCTTTTAAATATATCATGGTAGGGATGACAACATGGCGGGGCGGGGCGGAGCGGGTACGTGTTTCGCTATCCATATTCATCCCGTAACAAAAAATCTATCCCCATCTCCATACAAAAATCCAACAGGTATCAAACTTTTGTTCCATCACCATTCCCATCGGATAACGAATATAATCTCATACCCATACTTGTACCCCTTTTCTTACTACTTTAATATTAATTTTAATTAATTTTTATAAAATAATAAAAAATTACGTTAAAAGAAACATAATATCATCAAATATTCAATATTAAGAGGAAAATTGTTTCTTTGATATCAAATACTTTGAAATAAATTATAATTATTTGCATTTTAGATTAGAATACCAAAAAAAAATTCATGAGAACCAAAACATTTATTAAATTTGCAAACCTTAATGAAGCCTAGTTGATAAAATTTAAAAATATTTTTAAAAAAATATAAAAGGAAAATAAATATTCAAATTAAAATATATTTTAAATGTTTCTTTACTTCAATTTTTTAAATTCTAATGAATCCTTTTTTTATAAACTAATAAAAGTTATAATACATCACTTGATCAAAATGATGCAAAAAACAAATAATAAACATAATAATAATTTTTTTTACATAGATCTTGTATCTTTTGAATTCCAATATATGTTGGATGGTGATAAAAAAAAAATAATGGCAATTACATTAAATTTTTATATTGTAGTAAATAAAAGTTATTTATACAATTATAGTGAAAAAATTACAGTATGATTGATAATGAGTTAGAAAATAAAAAATAAATAGATAAAATACATTGAAATAGTATTCTACATGATGAAAATAAACAAAAAGTAAAAATATTAAAAAATTAACAAATGTGTGTCTTAGAAACAATTTGAGAGACTAGTGAAATAAATCACACAAAGAAAAACAAATGTATAATTAAGGGTATGATAAGATGAAAAATATCTTAGAGATCTAAGCAAACTTTTTAAATATCAACATATAATAACGAAATTTATTTTACCGAAATAAAAGACTTATTCAAATGAAACAAAAATGAATAATAATAAGTAAATAATATTTTTTTTATATTACCTAGTAAATGAAATGTTTATGCTATTAAACACTTAAATTGAGAGTATTAAACATTCTCCTGTGAAAGGAAAATATATAATATATAAAAATATTAAAACATAATAGAAATATTCAAATGTGAAACATAATTTTTTTTTTAATTGACATACATCATTTTAACATAACAAATAATTAGACAAACCAAATCATTAGAAGAAATAAAAAATAGAAAGTATATATA
>Ga0214544_1004059_pt1 | contig 29663 bp, 6 predicted proteins | sample CNSS3metaG_FD_160074 | JGI IMG/M metagenome (GOLD analysis project Ga0214544, IMG submission 160074) | Root nodule microbial communities from cowpea collected in UCLA plant growth center, Los Angeles, California, USA - CNSS3 | ecosystem: Host-associated > Plants > Roots > Nodule | place: USA...
CGGTGCTTTCGGATTAATAGGTTTCATGTTACGTCAATTTGAACTTGCTCGATCTGTTCAATTGCGACCTTATAATGCAATCGCATTCTCAGGTCCAATTGCTGTTTTTGTTTCTGTATTCCTTATAAGAGAACACATGGGTTTGCACTTAAATCCAGAATGACTTCTAACACCAGCACCATGAAATGGGTTCATGTTATACCAACCCAACTCATCCACCAAGAGAACATGTTAAATTCTAAAAACTTAAGGCCTAATACTTCTATGTAGGTGAGGGAAAACAATATTATGCAGAAAACTTCAGGTTCGCAGTTATCATAACATAGCTTTATACTTAATCTGAGAGTTTTTCATATGCAAAAACTTAAAAATAATGTAGACAATTTATAATCGTTATTCCTTATGATTTTGTGTGAGTTAAATTTTATTATTCAAGTGTCAAATTTAATCACACCATCAAACGAGATACTTATCATCTAAGCGAAAAAGTGGAAAGATTTTGTTCAAAAATCATATAACAAAACATCTACCAAAATGGGTTGATGTTATACCAACCCACCTCATGCAACAATAAAACATGTTAAATTCTATAAACTTAAGGCCTACTACTTGTATGTGGGTTAGGAAAAACAATATTATGCAAAAAAGTTCAAGTTGGCATTTACACTAACACAGTTTTGCACTTCAACCAGAAGTTTTTCATATGCAATAACTTTAAAACAATCTCCAAAACATATAAACATTATTTCTTATCAATTGGTGTGAGTTAACCTTTTTAATGAAGTCGATAATTTACTCACGCCACCAAACAGAATACTTATCATCGAAGCCAATAAGTGTTAAATAATTTTGTTGAAATCATATAACACAGGTTAGCAGAAGAGGACACATGGGTTAGCACTTATGACTTCTAACACCAGTACCTATTGAAATGGGTTCATATTATACCAACCCAACTCATCCACTAAGAGAACATGTTAAATTCTAAAAATTTAAGACCTACTACCTCTATATGGTTGAAAGAAAACAATATTATGCTGAAAACTTCAAGTTGACAATTATGATAACGTAGCTTTACACTTAATCTAGGAATTTTTGATATGTAAAAACTTAAAAATAATGTAGACAATTTATAATCGTTATTCCTTATGACTGTGTGAGTTAACTTTTATTATTCAAATGTCAAATTTAATCACGCCACCAAGCGACTCAGAACTTCTATTAGCAAGGCACAATTAATGTTGAGCTCCTTCTTTATCCGTAGGCAAGGAAAAGGGGTCAATTCAAGTTTGTCACAATGACTATGTAAGCATTTGCTTCAACAATGTATTTGGTTTGGCATTGGTGCTCTATGCAGACCTAAAAAATATATAAATTTTTCAACTTACAATTAACACAAAGGTCAGCAATGTAACAAATATACCAAATTTAATGCATATATACATTTATTATCTAAGTTACCTCTTTCTTATCACAAGCTTTCGCATCACTCATAGATACTTTCTTTGTGCTACCAGATGCCTCTCATCTATTCACATCCTTCTTCACTATCAATACACAAAAATAAATACAACTTACTACCACGCACCATTCGAAGAAGTGACCCCGATTAGATTTCACCACAAAGACGAGACCCACAACATTACAAACAACAACAAAAATATCTCCTTTCCACCTAATGGTTACGAACGCCGAACTGTCGAAGCTTTCGTCTAATGGGTAAACCCACACTGTTGCGACAAAGAGGAAAAAAATGGGTTTTTAGAAAAATAAATAGGGATTTTTAGAAAAATAGGGGTTGAAGATGAAGAATGGCGGTTGAAGACAAACATCAATGGTTGAAGACAACAAACAAGATGCTTTTTAGTTCAACCATTGACACTTCCGCTTTCTGTTTTTTCTCCTTCAATTTCCACTCCCGCTTTTTACTTTTTCTCTTTTTACTTTTTCTCCTCCCGCTTCCTTCTAAAAAGCCAACATGAAATTAAAATCAATTAAAAAGCATATGCCACGTCACGTTTAGAGAAGTTGTCAAAAAGTGGTTGTTAGTATATCATTTTCTAATTGCCAAATGCTAATGGTGCACTAAGACACTCAAATAGCAAAAGTAGCAAAGGTTGAGACACATGAAGGCTAATTCATCAAGGAAACAAACTCCAAAACTCAAAGTAAATGAAACAACACAAGTTTAAGTAGTAGTAGTAATAGTGATTAAAATCATAACTCTTAAGAACTTGATTAACAAGTAGGAACTCAAATTTGCAAAATTAAAAGCACTCAAAAGGACTACATTATGCACAAATCACAAAACAAAGAAGATGACATGTTTTAACAAAATTCAAATGACTAAACATGGAATTTATGACATAAAAGGACTAAACATGACTTTTAAACACAACATGTGGATCTTAAAATGTAAATGACACAAAAATAAAGCAATTCAACTGAACAAAATGAGAAAACACTCAAGAAAATGTAAAAGTATATGCATATGAACACATAGAAAGCCTTTACAATAGGACTTTTAGTTTCATAAACACTAATAAATGGGTTCATGTTATCTGAGAATATTTTATAACTTGTTAAAATATAAAATTTCTATCACAAATTTCAAGGTGTAGGAACATATAATAATTGACCAAGTTCAATTTACTAAAACAATGACACAATTATTTTAATGATAAGGGGCAGTGAATAACAAATCAGTTGCAGATGTAAATGTAATTCACGCAGACACATGAACAGTGCAGTGCTCGGCACAACCTTGCTGGCTACACCAAGAGAACAAACCACACTATTTGTGTCATCAGAAGTACCTGCTATATTCATCACATTCTACAACTGCCCCAATCAATATCGCAACATACGATATAATAACATAAAATAGTGGTATAATAATACTTTCACTTTAATTACCACCAAATCAAATAAAACAACAATGCATACAAATATTTGACATTTCTTTACAAAAAATGAATAGATTCAGAGATGGCTGATGAAAGATCTCAGATGAGTAAGGGAAACATCATATCCAGTACTAAATAACCACCTTCAGCAGTTAACTGGGCACTTATTTGATCAGGATCTGTAGCATAGATTATTCATCTTCATCGTTATTCCATATACTTCAATCAGTAGAGGATTTTTGCCCCCAAAACTTCAATATAAGTATATATAAAAAAAGGATTCGAAGTTAAAAGCAAAGAAGGGAACATGTTAAAGCAATAATTCTCACAAAATTATGACAGGGCTCCATACAGACACAATTGCACCAGCATCAGTTTTGACTGCAGTATAGTCAAAACCATTATCAGACACATTAACTGACCCATTATGTGACCAAACAATTAAATGCACCATACTTTTTGGAAAAGGTTATTTCATTCATACTTCTCCTTACCAAGTTTCAAAATCTGTCAGGTAAGAGCCATGAGTGGTATTATCTGCATTGGCCACTAAGAGTAAGTTTCTAAATAATAAAACCAAATTAGAGTAGCTCCATAGGTTATGTTATTATTACCTCAACTCTAGCTAAACAGATATTCCCATGGTACACAAATATCCAAAACAATGTGTGCCTATATTGCAAGAAATTCAACATCTTTATATATATTAGGATGAATATACTAAAGCAATTAAATGCAAATAATAAGAACAAGGCAGCAAGGTAATAGGGCATACGTTAGAACTGAAACCTGGAATTCTGGTAATCCCCGGACTACATAAATTCTAGGCTGCACGATACACAAATGTGACCTCAACATGTGAGCTGACTGAAAACAAACATCCTAGGACCAATGTATCACATAATGGCCTCATGGGGGTGGTTGTCATTTGTCATCCTCCGAAACACCATCAATAGCTACAGCCACGCACCCAGAACTCCCTTCCCTTTCAACAACACACTGCACAATCTTACCCCACATCCCCATCTTGGGCACAAACCCCTTCCTCACCATATCCCTAACAACCCACTCAACCTCCCCAACCACCCCACACTCACAAAACCCCTTAACCAAACCCTTATAAGACTCAAAACTAGGCACAAAACCTTCCACCCCCATCCTCTCCACAACCTTCTTAGCCTCCTCAAACCTCCCATCCTCAACCAACCCACACAAAACCTCATTATAAGATCCGCCATTAGGGGACACACCCTTCCCCATCATCCCCTCCAACACCCTCCACCCCTCATCCACCCTCCCTCCCTTCCTCAAGCCCCTAATCAAAATATTGAAAACTGCCACATCAGCATCTACACTTCCATCCTCCATCCTCTCCAATAACCCAAAAGCCTCGTCCATCCTCCCTCTCTCACACAACCCCTTCATCAATGTCGCATAGGTCCGTGCATTCGCCTTACATCCCAGCCCAGGAAACTCTTCCAGCAACTGAAAGGCTGCATTTAACTCCCCCTGGGCACAAAGCCCCTTGATGAGGATGTTCAACGAGCAAGCATCAAGTGTCACACCGAGCTGTGGTGCATGGAGGAAGAGGTTGTGTGCCGCACAGTAGAGACGAGTGTTAACAAGAAGGTTGAGGACAAAGTTGAATGTGCGTGTAGAGGGGGGGCAGGGCATTTCGTGGAGGGTGCGAAGTGCGTGGTCCACGCGTTGAAAGGAGTGTGCATAGGCTTTGATAAGGGTGAAAAAGAAGTTATCAGAAAAATGGCGTCTTTGGGGGCGAGGGAGGGTGAGGGCATGGTGGAGGGTGAGGAGAGGGTTGAGGTGTTGGGCATGGGCAAGTTTGGCAACAAGGGTGGTGCAAAAGGGTTCGGTGGGGTCAAAGTCCTTGCGGGAGGTGTAGAGATTAAAGAAGGAGAGGGTGGAGGAAGCGTCTGTGAGGGAGGTTAAGAGAGTGGTGGCTTCTTTCGGAGTGAGCCAGTCTTTGTGTTTCAGACGCGCCAAGATGGCAGTGTCACTATGAGGGGTTGTGGAAAATGGGGATAACAACCTGAGCAAGGTGGGTTTCAGAGGGACAACACGACAAAGGGTTGGTGAAATCATTTCTGTTCTTGCTATATGTGGACTGGTCTTGGATTGATTAATATAAATATGGCTAAATTGGATTCATCAGGGAAGAACATACGAACTAATCACTCAAACCTACAAACTAATGATTATTTAAGATCATTTCCCGACGAAACAATGCTATGATAAGACATTATTTGCAATCCCTTTAAGAAATTAAAAGGATTAAAAAAGTAAACAGGACACCGAGTCTATTAAAGACCTACACTCCAAAGACCCACTCTTCTCCATTGAACAACTCGTCTCATTCTCCTAAACTCAACTCGTTTTATCACCCAACACAGAATCACAGAGGAATCAAAAAGCGTAACTAGGGCAAAGCTTGAACAAGAACAACATCACGGTGAAGCTCAGGTGGTGGCGAGTGACAACCTCGACGCCGTCGTGGCGGCAACTCCGAATGCCGCGGTGTGTCTGACGTCGGAGGTGCGGTGAAGACGAGCTCTGGTCTTGGGGGTAGGGGAAGAAGAATGAGAGGAGAAGTCGCACGAACCAGTTCGCGGCGGAGACGGCTCCGGTATGAACAGGGGGTGATAGCAGCGACGTTGGCCGCTCGCCGAAGGTGCAGCGGCTGCGGGCTCAAGAGGCAATTTTGTCTGTGCATGAAGGAAGAAGAGGAAACCCTCGAGGTTTTTCAGTTTTGAAGAAATGGTTGGGCTGACCAGTTTTGCTTCGCACACACCCCTCTTTACATCTGCTTGCACCCTTGGTTTTTATTAGCTCTATTAATTTACTTAGTGCAGCACCCTTATTTGTTAAACTCCATCCCCTCTGTTTTGATTTTATGTTTTCAGCCTGTTCTTATTCCGTTGTTTGCACAGTAGGATTTCAAAATCATCAATTTTCCCTATTTTCTAACGACGTGAAAATTTACTTTAAAATTAAAATGGTTGCGTTGTCAGTAGCTCACATTTTAAAATTAATAAAAAAATAAAAATCATTGATATAGTGTAACCTTTTAAATGTCTCATTTTTGTTCTCTTCCAACGCACCTTGTCTGAGAAAAAGGAGAAGTTGTGAGCCTCTCCCCTGTTAGAAAGCACATGCTATCGTGACCCAGTCACCACCCACGGAGGACTCCAGTAAAGTCGTTGTTGCTGCTCTACTCATGGAGTTCTTACTCCTGTTCTCCATCAACCACAAAAAGCTTCCCCAGAAGAAATCGAACCAGAGGCGCGACCACCCGGGAAGAAGAAGGCATCGCGCCTGCGCCTCCAATATTGCTAGAGCTTAATGGAAACATAACCTTTCGTTGCGCGACAACGCAGCCATCGTGACGGAGATGGGACAATTGTGACTCCCGAAGCAGTCATCGCAGCGGCAACTCCTCCATACGAGATCGAAACGATGGTTGCACAAAGGTTTCACAGAGTTTTCAGTCGTGAGAGAGGGTGATTCGAAATTGAAATTGTTTCTTAATTAGTGTTATTGATTGGGGCTTTTTTTAATTATAATGCATCAATTGATTAGAACTTAACTCCATAATTGATTGGTAGCGCCATCTGTAATCACAGGTGCGTACGTGTCAGTGATGGTAGAGCATGAGCAGAGAAGCGGCACGAAGGAGAATATAAGCTACAAAGTTAAGGTGATTTTTAAATTAACTAGTGCTATACCCGTGCGTACGCACGGGTGCTGTGTATTTTTCTTTCTTTTTTTTAAAATTTTGTAAAATAAAAAAATATTAATTATATTTGTAGTAAATAATTATTTTATACATATATCATTGTATAATATTTTTATTTATACGAATAATAAATATTAGAGTTAGATATTATTAGAAATAGGATTGATCAATGTAATTTTAATTTTTATTGTTATAGTTTTCAATGAAATAATTTAAAATTGGTTATAAATAACTTTAGATTTTCTAATAGATTATTTTAAAATTACTTACAAATAATTATATATATTTTGTTAGATGGAATAACAAAATATTATGTTTTTTTAATTGTTTACAAATAAATAAATTGGTTACAAATAATATTATAGTTATTATTATTATTGTCATATTTATGTATTAAAATGTTGTATGGTTATTGGTTACTATAATCTTTGGAGGAATATATTAATTAAAAGTTTAAATATAGTTGCAAAAGTGAAGAAATATTTTTTTTTTCTGTGCACTAAAAATTTCCAAAATTCGTTATAGGGATTTCATTTGGAAAAAATAATTTTATTTCCAAAATTCGTTATTGTGATTTCATCTTGGAAAAATAAGTTTGCTTGTATATAATATGAAAGTGCATGGGATTGGAAGACGACCGTTAATTCAATATTTATATAATTATTGTTATATTTAAATAAAAAAATTATATTAAGTGTTATAATTATGTATAATTATATATAATATCTAAATAAATAATTTGATAATATCTAGATGTAAATTTATTTGCTTTAAATTATAAAATTGATTAGTGATGTGTAATTAAACCATAAAAAAGTTGAGGTAGAGTTTACACTTTTTCATATAAAAACAAATATATATATATATATATATATAAAAGATATTTTAGAAATCATAACAAAATAATAAGAAGAATAACAATCACAATAATGATAATGATAATTATTATAATACTAATACAAAATAATAATACTAATATTTACACTAATACTACTAATAATAATAATTCAAATAATAATAATAATATTATGGATCCTGTAAAAAAAGAACAATAGTATGAAAATAATTAAATAATTAATCACAAGTATTCTTAGTAATAAATAATATTTATTTAAGAAAAATAATAATAATAATAATAATAATAATTTTTAATAATAATACTAATGTAATACCATTAATAATAATAAGTAGATGTTGGTATTGAGATATATGCATGTGTACGGCTATTATTATTTTTTTTAAATTATATTAAGAAAATTAATATAATTATAAATTATATGATATTTTTTTACTAATATATAATCAAAGAATGAATGTTAATTGTGCGCACATATACGTATATATAACTTGTAATTTAATTATATGTCTTAGCCTATGAAATTATTTTTTAAAGTATACTTTGTATGATCTATATAATATTTTATGATTAGATTAGATAAATTAAAGTTAACTTCTTTGTACCTAAATCCTGTGCAAATGATTCTAAGAAAATTTCTCTGGTCAAATGTCAAAAAAATTTCTTCGATCAAATTTTATCTCGCAAAAGAAAAACATTTTACATCCATATCTATCTTTTAAGTGTAATTATTACTTAGAATGTCAGGAAAATATAATAATTTTGAAAAACATGTGACTTTGTCACTTTTCTTAGTAAAATTTTTTTATTACGTAATTTAAATACACTTTATTGTGCTATAATTAGACTTTTATATTGTGATAAGTTAATCTTGAATAAAGTGTAAGTTTTTTTATTTTTGTTTTTCTCTATCATGACTTTAGTGTATTTTGCCATGATTCTGTTATTTTTTATTTTTTACTTTAACAAATATTCCATGTGATAATAAAGGAAATATAATTTCATTATGATATTTTATTTGAGACTATAATTTTATATAATTTACTATTAAATTTAAATAAAAAATATTGTAGCAAAAATTAAATATTAAATTTAAAATTTATTTATGAATTTATAAATATTAAAATAAAAATTTAAATAGAATCGAATATGTTATCCTAATTTAACTATCAGTATTATTTATATAACTTTTGCTATGTTGGCATTTTGACACGTCTCCTAATATTTCTAAGACTATTTATAATTAATGATATATAAGAATAGTTTAAACATATTAGTTTATTAGTAACAACAATATTAATAATACTAATAATAATATTATTAAGGCTAATTCTAATTTCAAATAAAATGTATACATATATGGATTGTTGTTAAATTAAGATGTAAACATATTATACAATACAATAAAATTGATGTTTACATTTTTCAATAGAAGCATATACAGATATAAACCTATAAACAATTTAAACCAGAGAAAGATGTTTAATTATTGATTTAATTATTTAGTTTTATTTTATTTTTGTCTTTAATTATTTTAGGGTTTAATTTAATTTTTCATTTTTTTTAAAAATGATATTTGATCCACATATTATTTTCGATTTAATTCAGTCCTCTTCTTTTTTTTAAAATATCCTATTTTATCCTTTTTGAATTTAAGATCAAATTATTAATTGAGTTTAATTATAATTTATATATATATATATTAAATTATTTTTTTAAAATTTATACATCAAATTACTTTAAAAAATTTGAGTATTTATGTGAAATATTAAGAATAATATAATTTTAGTATTTAAATGAAGTAATTTGATATATAAATTATACAAAATTAGTTTAACATGTATACATGATTATATATAAGCTTAATTATATTATTATATTAAGTGTTATTTTTATATTTGATTATAAATACAATATTTAATTTTAGAATAACAATATAAGAAAGTTAAATTTTAAATTTTGTGTATATTTTTATAATAATAGTCATTTAACTATAAATAAGTATTTTTCTAACATCTATTTCTTAATATTAAAGTAGTAAATTATATTAATCTTAGTAGTCATTTACAATATTTTGTTGATTTACTTGTAATTGATGCCATTAATTGATGAATGGGTGAAAATTGATGATTAAGATATTTTAGTTTCTTAAAATACTTTTAATGAATTATTATTGTGTAGTTATGGTTGGATTATTATTCTTTATTTATTATATTGTTTATTAAACCAATATTAAATAAAAAATGTGTTTCCTAAGATATTATTGCACTTATTGTTTGGTAGACCAATATTAAATAAAAAATGTGTTTGGTAAGGTATTATTGCACGGATCAATTTTTTCTGTTTTGTTTGAACGTAAGGTTAAGAAAATTATTATAATAATTATTATTTTTAAATAAATAATTTATTTATATAATTATAGTTAAGTGTAATATTTGTGTAATTATATATATATATATATATATATATATAATATCTAAAAAATTTCTTATTATGAATATCGTACAAAATGATAATACATAATATTAAAATATTAAAATAATTAATCATAGGTATTTTTGGTAATAAAATACTTTTAAAAAAAGAATATTATTTTATACTACTCTTTTAAATGAAAATAATAAAGTGTATATTATTATTCTTTTTTCTGAATGATTAAGATTAAAAAATAACATTTGAATATGACTTTGTTTAAATTTTAAAATTGACATATATGATCAAATTTTTAAATTAAATTTTTTAGTTAAATATTATATTAAATGAAATACTTTAGTTTTTTATTTATTTGTAAATTTATGACAAAAAAAAAATAATGTTACTGTATTAATTTAGTTTGTAAATATATTACAAAAAGATATTTAGAAATAGAGAAAAAAAAACCAAAAAATATTTTTAAGAATGAAAAGATAAGACAAGACAAATAAATGTAAGTAACAGATCATCTAATAATACAAAATTTAAACTATTTAAAATATCGTTGCATCATAGATCAATACTACAAATAATAAATAATGATAACACTATAACTTAATATTTGACAATGAGTTTGTTTTAAATTATAAATTTGACATTATAATTGATTAGTGTTATGTAGTAAAATAATATTATTATATGATTAAAATTTATAAATAAACTTTTGAGTTATATATTATATTGAAATGAAGGATGTATATGTGAGTTATCGTTAAAGTAAGATGTAGGTATGCAATATGATTTTTTGCAAAACAAATATAACACAAAAAGTTAATAGTAAAATTTTTTTAAATAGAGAATAATTAAAAATGTATTGACACATATGGAATCAGAAAAATATAAAATTAAACTTAAAATATTTTAAATAAAATAACATGTAAACGTAATAAAATCTAAATATATTGTGAAATGGATGGGATTCCTAATAAAAAAGTTAGAGTATCATGATTTTGATACTTCTTTATATTTAGAGGCCTTTGTTGTTTTTTTTTATAATTTTTGTTTTGAGAAAATTGTATTATTGTTATTACATTTATATAAATGCATTATATATATAATATTATTATATATAATATGTAGGTGTAATATAGAAATAAAAAGTTGAATAGTATAAAATAGAATTAAATAATTGTATTATTATATGCATTTTTAAATGTAAACATTTTGCATATTAAAATATATAATAATAATTAAGTAGATAAGAATTTAAGAAATTATTTTATATGATGTTGACATAAATAAATAATTGAAATGATTATTTCTTGTGATTAAAAGTTAAAAATAATAATTAAATATTTGTATTGTATTCTAAAAGCTAATTACATGTTTGACTAAGGAATTTTGAATATTATTTTTAAATTATTTGAATTGAATAGTGTTAGAAAATGATTACTTAAATAATACTAATAATAATATAAATATGAAATAATATAATAATAATTATTAAATCAATAATAATACTAAGACAATATATAAAATAATTAATATTAATAAGAGATCAACAATTATAATAACAATAATAAATAATAGATAAAAGGTAAGGAGTAAAAATAGTATGGGTTGAGGCACACATAACGCTATCCTTAGAGAGAAAATGCTCCTACTGCACATGGCTAAACAAATATAGCAATACACAATCATATGTGTTTCTTATCATATGCGTTTCTCTCCCAAGATACAACAACCCGTCAGATCGATCGAGTGCAACGAAGGATCTCCGAACCTTATGAACACCACTGTCTTAAAGATAATATAGAGTAGAAAAGAAGAACATTTCAGAGAAAACTCTAGTGTTTGTTGTCTTTGTTGTTGTTGTTGTCTCTTTTTCCATGCACCTAGGTGGTATTTATAGGTAGCAAAAAGAGACAAATGAGTAAAGAGTAATAAGAATATAGTCGTTAGCCATAAAAACCATTAACCTATAAATTAAAGGTTATAAACACATGAGTAACAGTAGAATTTTTATTTTAATTATTTTATTTTTTAAATTATATTAAAATATTTCTAACAATCCCCCACATAATTTAAAAAAATAAAACAAAAATATATTATCTTTTAAAACAAAATATTGTAGTTCAGTGTAAGGAACCTTCCGGGTCTGACCCTTACACCTAGTGCTTATAAACTTCCACCCGGGAAAATGCAGAGACTTGATTGTCTTGAATTACATCCCCTATGGTCAGGTTTTAGTAAATAACACATACAATATCGGTGTTCATTATATGTTCTAATTAGTGGGTGCATGTTACGGCCTTGTGCATGTATCTTGTTTCATGAGTGTCACTTAGAGACTTGCCTATGTCTCACAATGGCGGTCCACCATCACACTCACTAGGTAAACCCTCAAAGGGTGGTTTGTGACTCACACCCCTACAATAATTGTCATTGGGTTTATTAAGAGGTATTTTATAAAATAAGCACATACCTCAACCATTAGGTTTATTAAGAGGTATTTTATAAAATAAGCATAATAATGCACATACCTCAACCTAATTATTGCCACAATTTATAGTACACCTCGCCATAGGAATGAGACATAAAATTTAATGAAATTATTTGGTGTACTTTAGTCAACAACAACTTCGTTGTTACACATTGAACTCCATTCCATGGGATCGTCATTCATGTGGAGATGGGTGTCCATTGTTGCAACTAATTTATGGGCTATAGTCTCATTCCCCTCAACGACTCAAATATTTATTGTTGATGCATCAACCCTTTGATAAACAGATCTGCAATATTTCTTTTTGACCTGACAAAGTCAAGAGAGATAACCATGAGTAATTAAGTTTCTAATACATTTGTCTCTCATCATTATATGTCAATTATTCATTGACATTTTTTACTAAAAACTTTAAATATATCAATTTGATTAACAGGATGCATTGAAAATAGAAATAAATTATGCTTGACAAAAGAACAACTTTTTAACATATTTCCATGATAGTGCACCTCCATCTAAGGTTAAAACATATCTATAACCAATAGGTGATATTGTGCCACCAGAATCAATATCCAATTTACATTAATATATATCATTCAATAATCTCAAGAAATTGGACATATTGTCACAACTAGAAAAAACAAAAATAATATTATCATTAGATGACAAAACAGTACTAGAGGTATCACAAACAAATTTAGTCAATTTATCATTTGAAGGAAACATCTCTAGATATTTATCGGTATAAATAACCAAAGATTTTTTTTATTAAAAGGTATATTAACTTTTACAAGACACCCCCACACTTTGAAATATTTTAAATGTGGTTCTTTTTTCTTTCATAACTCATAACAAGTTTTATCATAATCTTTTGTGTTCAAAATATGGTAAGCTGAATACACAGTTTCACCCTATATGATTTCATAGGCAAAGACAAGCTAGAACTTGAAGCATAACATTTACCATATAAAAAAAATATTTTTTTTTCTTTCGTTGCACTATATTTAACACTATATGAAGATGTTACATAATGAATAATATCATGAATTTCACATAAAAACACTCATTTATAATGACATGTATCATCACTTCTCTATTCAATTAATTTTGTACCTCAAAATTTTATAATTTGAATTATCTCTAACCATAACACATGTCTAGAAATAATAATCTTATTGCACTTGGAAACCACTTCATAACCTTGTTGAGCACAAGAAATTTTCTAAATATCAGAAACATGAAAAGCTCTTTTTTTTTTTTTTAAATAATTGCTGGAAGACAAGTTTAGTTTTTACTTGACCATCCCTTCAATTTTTGTATGAAGATTTCTTCTTTTATCAGCATTTACATGATCTTAAACATGATATCAATTAAAATAATTCATTTTAATTTCATGTCATAAACAATAAATTTGAATTCATAAATTTGATAAATATTATATTTATCATCGGTCTTTTTTTTTTCATATCAATATCAAGATAATTTTTTTTTTTTGCAAATGCAAAGTTTCACAACTCAATAATATTTTTAGTATGGCAAACATTTCACAATTATTTTCATACAAAACACTTAAAATATATACATGATATAAAATATCTTTATCAATGGTAAGAGTAGACAATATTAAATTATAAATTAATATAACAACATAAGCATGAGCTATAGACATCACAAAAAAATTATTCAATGAGCAAGAAATTTCATTTATACATAATTTCATTTATTGTTATCAATAGGAGTAGAACAATTATACGCATCAACTTTTAGGCTTAGTTGAGGATGATTTAATTATAACCATAATAAACACATTAGTTCATAAAATGTGCTTTCAGTCTTCAACTCTATATTGTTTTTAATTGTAGAAATGAATACAGATGAGTAATCAAACAAATCTAAATAATAAGATAATATTTTTCTTTCTAAGAATTAGAAAATGATTACTCAAATAATACTAATAATAATATAAATATGAAATAATATAATAATAATTATTAAATCAATAATAATACTAAGACAATATATAAAACAATTAATATTAATCAGAGATCAACAATTATAATAACAATAATAAATAATAGATAAAAGGTAAGGAGTAGAAATAGCCTGGGTTGAGGCACGCATAGCGCTATCCTTAGAGAGAAAATGCCCCTACTGCACATGGCTAAACAAATATATCAATACACAATCATATGTGTTTCTTATCATATGCGTTTCTCTCCCAAGATACAATAACCCGTCAGATCGATCGAGTGCAGCAGCGAAGGATCTCCGAACCTTATGAACACCACTGTCGTACAGATAATATAGAGTAGAAAAGAAGAACATTTCAGAGAAAACTCTAGTGTTTGTTGTTGTTGTTTCTTTACCCATGCATCTAGGTGGTATTTATAGGTAGCAAAAGGAGACAAAGGAGTAAAGAGTAATAAAAATATATCCGTTAGCCATAAAAACTATTAATCCATAAATTAAAGGTTTATAAACACATGAGTAACAGTAGGATTTTTATTTTAATTATTTTATTTTTTAAATTATATTAAAATATTTCTAACAAATAGTTATATTATAATTGTTTTTAAAATTTATAATTATTTTTTATATATTATTTCTTATAAATAGAATAGTTATACCAATTTCAATTTTTAAGTTGAAACAGTCTAACTAAAGACTTTTTTTAGATGTGAGAATGGTTGGTGTGCATTTGTGCAGATTTGTGCAAATGTGAGTTTCTCTGGCTTATCTACTTTATTATTATTGTTAGCCGGAATACTTTATACATAAATTAATCTTATATTATAGGACCAGTAATGGTAAAAACACAGTATTTGATAAAATTTCAACGTGGAACAAATAAATATCTATGATGCACACTCACTTTTTTTATTAAGTATAATATTATTGTTACTATTAATATATTTTATCGTCACAATCAAATACTTTAATTATTTTAATGGTTATATTAAATTATTACTTTTTATTCAACTAAAGGTCTCAGATTATAATTTTTAATTTCTGTGTCAAATATTTTTAATTAAATTTTTATCTGAACCTTTTCAATCAAGACATGACCACAAGTTATATACAAGTATAATTATATAGTTATAAAAAATAATAGTATTTAAATCACTTAATTCTGTAAATAAAGTGATTTAGTATGTAAATAATTTTTTTGAAATATTAATATTCAAAATTAATTGAAATATATACTGCAAGTAAAAGACATAATAAAATTTATAGATAAAATATATTACATATATATAAATATAAAATTATTTAAAGTACATTAAAGAAAATTATTTACATTTTAGAGAAACATGAGTCTGCGATGGAATTTTCAATACCATTGTTTTCATGCAATAAAATTTTGAAAAACAGACCTCCTACAACATTCTTTTCTACCGTCAAAGTCATTATGAGAGAATAATCAGTGTCACTAGCCAAATCCAACATTAGAATATCGTTACTCAGTACAACACTTGAGGGTGAGTGTTTTTGCTTTGCGTACATAGTTTTCAAAAGGAACATCAATACCAGTTTCAAGTTTAAGTAATTGATTAAACTAATCACTTGATTAGAAAAATTGATTAAAGTAATTACCTCGACAATTATTTGTACATCAATGTTCACCATCCTAAATGCTTCTGCTTTGCCACTGATTCTTACTTCATTGTACTTTTGGCACCCCACATAAATTTGGTAATTGCTACTTTCCCATTGATAATAATATTAACAATACCAATAACAATAATAATAAAAATAATAATAATAAATTTACTAAAATTACAGGTATTAATAATAATACTATTACTATGATTAATTGAAATAATATACTAATACAAATAGTGCTAGCATTTATGTCACCTCAATACTAGTTGAATTCAAACTTACTGTCTTAACCATGTTCTATTCAGAATTTTTGTCTAATCAAGAATCATGTATTGTTTAGAATCATGTATTTTTTAATAACAACAACTTCTTCCGTTTACTTTTGAATATTGCATTTCTTAAAAAAGTTTATTTTTTTATAAACTATCACGTTCAAAATTCAACAAAGTTCAACACAACGTAATTAATCTTTTCTTTTTCATTATTTCACCTAATATTTAATTAGTTTACACATTGTTATCAATAAAGGAAAATAATTAAAAATAATTTGGTTAAAAATATTGGAACTCTTGCTTTTTTTTTTAAATGAAATAATTATTTATCATCTGATCAAACCAAACATTAAACTATCTCTTCATTAAACTATCTCTTCATTATCTGATAATTTGGCTTTTGGTTGCTTACTTACATTACATTTTCTTTAACCTTTTCTCTTTCACATATTTTTTAATTATTCCAGAATTCAAATGGTAAAACACACATTAAATAATTATTTATCATTTAATTAAACAAACACATAAAACACACACATATAAAATAAAGGAATGATAAACATGATTGCTTGTATTATTAATCATCACTCCATTATTAAGTTCATCAACAACTTGATCAAACTACATACTCATTCATTCAAATTTGATAACTTGAAAGAAAAAGAAAAACTTAAGTGCTACTGAATAGGTAGAGGGTTCTATGGACATTTATATTTGTTGCCATGAGTCAACGTATCAATGTATCATTTGACACACTTTTCTTTATTTATATAAGTTCCAAGAGGAACATAATAATTATTTCAGTTAGCAATTAAAAAGAATGCCATTAATAAACAAAGGTTCTCTCACATGCATCATGAGATGTGAGAATGACTAACATTGTTAAATGTGCTTTAGATCAGGATTTTCTTTGACCACAAACAAATTTGATAAGTACTTCTGACTAATATATAATTTCAAACATAAGGTAGCTTGTGTCTTTATTCTTAAACATAATTAACCAATTCTAATCCATGTCATTTGAAAGTACACCAACCAAAATACATTAAAATAAGGTGACAAAAGTCCTGCCATTCAATAACAATAGGCCCTGCAGAGGTTATCTGACAGACATACCCTTAATTGACTTCATTCAATTATCCCCACACTGATTCTGAATTCTCCTATCAAGGCATTTATCATGCTGAACATCTTCTTGGAGCTTCAGATTGATTGCCAAGTCAATGTCAGCTACCACTTCCAATATTTCTTGCACAACAAAACATAAGCTAAATTTTGAGTACTCTATAATTTAGAGTTTTACATTGCTTATGTGAAGCAAGAATAACAAAATAGAACAGTTGTAACTTAAACACATAAAAGGGTGAAAAGGTAGAAGGCAATAGAATTAAAGTCTTCAAAAAGTCTATAAAGTGCTTTATTCACAACAATCATGAAGAGAAAAAAGCATCAAGTTAGTTTCTGGTTTTAATCAAAAAGTAATCAATTGGGGAGACGTCATTCCTCACCTAGAATTGGGAGCCATTCAACTTGTTTTCATGAATTCATGTATGTACATCTTCATTGGAATTCCATTTTTTCCAACTGCAATAGAGGTTGTATGACTGCCAGATGAAGATGCACAACACCATCATCCTTTCCTCGCACTGCAATCTGCACCATAATCTGAACCATAGAAATGACCAACCTTTAGTCATTATGAGAAGAACTCTTTTGACCGAAAGTATATTAGAAATGACCTATCTTTAGTCATTATGAGAAGAACTCATTTGACAGGAACTATGATGCACCACAAAAATAATGAACAAATTGGTTTACTTTAACCTTTACATAATGCATAAACTGAAAAACACTAATCATTACCAGAGGTAGAAAAGCCCGAATTAACGCACAGTAAAACTAAATTTGAGGTAGAAAAGTTAGGAGCGCAAATATAGAAAAAAAGTGCAATAAAATTTTAAAATAAAAAATTAGTAATAGAGGTGCATAAAACTTTGGATTAATAAGCAAAATAGAAATAAAACTAACAGTATATTTGAAAAATATGCCTACATTGGAACCTAATCTGGGATGAATCACTCCCATAATATTGAGGAATCTTTGGCATTTTGATATTTAACCACTGAGAGCTTGTCAAGAGTTTATATATACTTCTAGAATCAGTTGTAATTGTAATAATTAGTTACAACTGATTAGAAACATAAACACAACAAAAGTAGTACCAAATGCATAAAACCTATGCATAACTATTGGCTTGTAAAACCAACAATAAACCAAATTATAGTCCATGAGTAGTACCAAATGCTTCCAGTATTTTAGATATCTCAAATGATCACTTTTGTAGGAATACACTACGTTAAAAGCACTAAACGAAGTAGCAATACAACCAACACACAAAGCCTGCAACATTTCAATATTGAAATATACTGATGTTGTTATTGTGAAAAAGTCAAGATTTAAAGTAAGTTCATGCCCACTAATACCCTTGCATTAAACAACACGTGGAATTAAAGTATAATATCATCCTTTCCTCCGAGACTTGTCAACAGATGATGCAGAATTGCCAACATTCAGCTACTTCTTCCATTGGGATTTTAGTAATTTCTAAACACCACATGACCATGCATTTGATGTTGCACCACCATAACCCCTATTATTAACAAACTGAAGAGCAATTAAGATGTATAAAAAGATATATAAGAAACCATTAGATATCGCAAAGATATTGAGATGTATAAGGAACCATTACTAAAATGTCTTATTCCTATGACTGATATACTGCTATACATAGTTAGTGAGAAAATGCGCCACAACTTATTCATACGAAATCAACAAAACTACTTATTTCTTATTAAGGTCGCTCTTCACTTTATTCGAACACATCCCGTGTTTCCTCCAATATCAGTTTCTACTTGGAACTTTACAACTAATCTTGAAACATCCTCTGAATCTGCCATCCAACCAAGTTTTAACTAAACCAAATGAAACCTTAAATTCAATTAAAACATTAGACCCAAATCATTAGCTTATATGAAACTCAAGTGGTTTCAAATCCAAACAAATGCACAAATCACACAACTTCTCAAGCAATTACATTTCTAAAATAATAGTTACAGATTACAAAATCACATTCAATAATTATACACACTAACTCCCAATTAAATCACTAAAGCTAATTCAATACCTCCAACACATAGAAACTCCAAAATCCAATATCCCATTGGCTAACAAAATGCATCAATATCGAATGTCATGAATCAAACTTTAAGAAACAACTGTACAATTGACCACCCAATCACGAATCGAAACACCCACAATTTGGTCTCAATAGCCTATGACAAAAACCAATAGATTTAAATAACTAAAACATTTCTCCCAAATTTTTATAGTTTCATCCCTACCCTGGCTACACATATACAAAATAATGAATATCAATAAAGCAAAAATATACTTAGATACTCAAACAGATCTAGGGGAGATCAAGTAGAAAGGATGCACCTGGCAAATTTATTGGTTCCCAGGGAAAAAACACAAGCAACAACAACAATACCATGTTCAGCACTATGTAACCTGTAGTATAAAATTAATTTGTATCATGGATCATAATTTCTGAAAATGAATGATATTCTTCACAAATATGAATGCCCAAAAATCATAAGAACCAAGCACCATGCAGATGACATAATAAAATACATATAAGATGAAAGTTACCACTTTGAAGCTTCCTCCACAAACTCTAATTTCCAGAAAATTTGAATCTGCAGCACAAGAGAAACAGGAACGTGAGTAGTACACTTAACCTAGGCCATCAATCCATTGCATTAATCAAAAGCTAATAAAAAAAAGGAATACATAAATTATGCTCTCCATTCAACATCAGAAACTCATATTTCAATTTCAAACTAATTAGTAGCCTTACCATCAATTAAATCAAACATACATTCAATAAATTTTCAGGATCTCGTTTCAAATATCTCGAAACATTCAACCCTTCAATTACATAAATCCATCAGCCTCAATCAATTCAAATTTAGTACCAAAATACCCAAAAATTAAACAAAATCATCAATTTTCACTAAATGTATTATAAAACCTAAAACACTTACCATTAAACTTCAGACGAACACCAATGTAACCATAAAAAACAGCTGTAGAAAACATTAGCACATACAGAAAAATGAAACAAAATCACAAACCCTAAAAAAATACCTTTTAGGGAAAAGTTATAGCTAGTATTCCACCTTTCTCAACAAAGTCCTATAACAATAATAGAAAGAGAAAAATCACAAGAAAAATGTAGAAGTAGAATCCACAAATCTCTACACTAATGTAAATTCACACACATACGAACAAAAATAAACACTAAAAATTATAATCATAATCAAACAGAGCTCTCGAAAAAAAAATGTATCCTTTTACTAAAAGAAAACATTGTATTTGTTTCTGATCAAGAAAACCGTAGAACAAAAATACAAACACCAATTAATAATACAAAATAAAAAGGATTTTTAGAGAAGCCAACTTAATAAATGATTTTCTGTAGCCAAAAATAAATCTTATTGGATCCAAAAACTTCAAAAATGAAAAAAAATAATCGTACGCACCAACTTGATAATAGTCGACGATCTTGATAGTCAATGATCTTCTTGGCATCGATTAAGGCATCATAGTAGTTTTGAAGGGAATCAAACTCATGATAAAACCCTACACCATCAACGAAGAAGTACCCAAGTTTAGCAGAAAACAAAAAAACACAAAAAGTGAAGTGAGGGTGAGTGAAGCAAAACCCTAAACAGTGAAGTGGGGGTGGTTAAGACCAGACGAATAGAAACCTTGTCAACGCACCACTGAAATCGACGAACAAAACATCGCTAATGCACCACCAAAATCGAAAATCCACACCACTACCCTTTCTTCCAAGTGCACGAACCACACCAAACGCAATTTCAGTGCACTCTGTTGGCTTCAATGACAATTTCAAATGGAGAAATGTAGCAGATAAATCCATAATCTTCCATTTTGAAAAGAAGTAGATATACGTCAATCAATCATAGAAGAGAATTGAGTAGCAAAGATGAGCGGGAAACGAAATTTTACAATAAACCCATTGATTAGAATGAAAAGCTTCAGGATTATGGGGGTAAAACTGAAACTAAATTCATGGACTGAAAAAAGGCAAAAACCAACTTCAGCATGAGGAAAAAGACAATAAAACCAAAGAATGGGACACGTGTAAACAATTTAGATTGGGGTGTTTGGGTAATATCCCTAGTTTGTTTTTTTAGTTTTTAAGTAAATTCTAAAAGGCGTGGACTAATACAACAATTTTAATTTTAAAATAAATTAAAGAAAAAATTGGAAATTTATTTGCCATGTGATAAATTTTAATGAATTTTAAAAGATAGAGATTAAAATCAATATTTTTATAAAATTTAAGAACCAAATAGTACACAAGTGTCATCATATCATACGTAAACTTCTTTTATTATTTAGCATATCATTCCATATTTTCAAGTGTCACCAACTTTTTCTTAAATATAATAAAGAAATATATTTTAAAGTAATAATAAAAATAACGTTTTTATAATAAATTCAAAACAAAAAATATATAAAATTAAAAATAATATTTTTTTTTTACTTTTTTAAAATATCTATGACGAATGGTGTCATTTGATATCATTCCAAATAATGGTTTGAGTACTCACTCACGTCATTTTAATATTCATTCCATTATTTTCAAAAATATAAAAGTATCAATGTAAAAGTTTTCAAAATTAAAATTATCAACATTTAAACAATTTTTCAACAAGAGTTACAATATTCATTATCATTGTTTTCAAAAATACAAAAGTATCATACATGTAAAAGTTTTCAAAGTTAAAAATTATCGATATTTAAATAAATTTTCAACAAAAATTACGTATAAGCGTTGGGTCTAAAAATTAAAAAAAAAATATTTTTGTGTTTTTTATGGCTTCATTTATATATATATATATATATATATATATATATATATATATATATATATATATATATATATATATATGTATGTATATTACTCCTCTAGTCTCATTTTATTTGATGCTTAAGATTTTGAAACTTATATTTTAACCAAAATCTGTTACTGGAAACTTATTAGTTCAAAGAAAATACAAAAATAGCAAATCAAACTAAACTCACCAAGTGTGTACTAAATCTAAAACAACAAATTATCATAGCTATACAAATAAAAATCATTTAAGTCTAATATCTAGTAATTAAAATTCAATATAACAAATCTAAGAGTTTGAAACATCAAAGAAAGAAAATAGAATCTAAAAACATTACTTTGTGAGGTGAAAAACAACCAGCCAAAGTAATGATAGCAATGTAAGAATACACTACCCGAAAAACGATCCTAAAATCAACAATTAGACCTACAAAAACCCAATTTAAAAAAGAAAAAGAAAAAAGAAAACTGATAAAACAACAAATCTAATCAATGGTGAACACAACAATAGAGTTAGCATAAACTATAGCATAAACTAGATTTAAACTCAAAGTCTACAAATAAGGAATAAAAGCAAATCAACATTATAACAATGAAGAAAATTAAAATTGAAAACACCAAGACTAAATTAGTGAGAACAAAAGTCTTCTTTCACACCATCGCAAAAATGGATTAATTAGTGAATTTTAGAAACAAATAACACACCTAAAAACAAATCATATCGTCTCAACTCAGTAAAACATTCACAAAGACTTTCACCTCCATTCGACAAACTTTTACCTCCAACACCACACCACTCCTTCTTCACCTTCTCCAAAATGATGAACTATGATAAAACATAACTCACCTTCAATAAACCTTTAATGTAGAAGAGGGATTCTAAAAAACTAATGATTTCGAGACTATTCAATAAGGGTTATGGTAGATTCCTTACCTTATTGGTGTTATTGAACCTCAAACCTCAACAATGACTACAATGTGCATTGGGGATGGAAGCACAACTTCAAAAAGGGATGAAAACATGAGTTGGAAATGGAGAAAATGAAATGGAAGAGGGAAATTTTGTTTTACTTTACTCTTTCAATAACAATCCATTTCACCTACTTTTTTAATTACAACACCTCATATTACTTTGTGTTAACTGAACATCCATAATATTTATTTTTTGTTGTAAAATAACACTAATAATGGAGAAAAGAAGAGAAGGAATAATAGATAATAAGAGAATAAGGAGCAACCTTTTTTGTCTATCTTATTACTGATAGAAAGAGTCTTATTTGTAGATACAACATATAACCCATAAAGGATATGGATACAAATCAAATAGTCAATACAAATATTTATATAAAGAGCAATGAATCATATGACGATCAATCATATGAGTAACCGTATCAAATCAATGAATGACCTTAATTCATAACACTCCCCCTTGGGTGTCCATTGATAAGAGAATGTGTCTCGTTAAAATCTTACTAGAAAAAATCCTTTGGGATAAAAACCTAGTGAAGGAAAAATAGTACATTATTATATTTTTCGCCCTCATGTAAACTTACATCATTAAGATGACAAAGTCTAATCTTGTGAACCAATTGCTCAAAAGTTCTTCTTGGCAAAGACTTTATAAATAGACCTGTCAGATTTTCACATGAATGAATCTTTTGGATATCTATATCATCCTTTCAAGTGAACAATACACTATTGTCTTCATATATGGTTGTTGATTCCATCTTTGTCGGGGATAATCACAAGTTTCTTACACATGTTGAAATTATAGACCTTAAACACATTCACAACTTACCTGATGGAGACGTGACAATGAGTAAAGGCAAGGATCCACTTGAAGAATTTGGGGGACCAATGACAAGGACTAGAGTAAGGAAAGCAAAGGAAGCTCTTCAACAAGTGTAGTCCATATTATTTGAATACAAGCCTAAGTTTCAATGAGAGAAGACCAAGTTTGTGAATTGCATTATGGCCCAAATGGAGAATGACTAATGCATCACTTTGCTGCAATTTCTAAGTAATTAGTTTGTTAAAATAATGGTCCAATCCTTTGTAAAATTAGCTGACCAAATTATGTTTTGGGTTAACTAATTAATGGGCTTTAATTTTACTTTATTTTGAAGTTGTAATAAGGGCCTATTGGCAACTTAAGAATCAACCTTTGGGAGATCAAGAGGATGCATAGCTGAATGCTTTTGGGATGACTTTTGGGTTGCCAAAATTTTAGTTACAATCAACCACTAAGTAGTGGGATCATTAATAGCTTAAGTGGGATGTAATTATAATTTATGGGTCTTTTGTAATTCTAATGGTTAAAACTTCTATATAAGCTGAAGCATTTTTATCAATGAAAAAAGTTTAGTTTTGTTCAAAAATTATCTCTTCTATCTTAGTGAGAGTGATTCTCTTAAATTCTTGAGTGATTCAAGAACCCATTGGCTATATTAAAGGACTTCCCAATCCTTTGTGTGTTGCCTCTCTTGGAAAGAGTGATTCTTTCCTTTCACCTTTTCATATTCACCTTTTCTTCTTTCTTCACCTAAATTCATAAAAAAAAAACATTCTGCCCAAACTTATCTTATAGTCATAACTCTCGTTCCACTCACCCAAAATTAGTGTTTCTTAAGCCAAAATTATATTTTAGAACGTGAACTTTCACCCTGTTTTGGAATCCCGTCAATTAGAGTTCTACAACCTAAGATAGTGACGTTTCTACATTACTGGCCAGATCGGAACTTCAAACTTTTTTCTAATCGATCTTTTCACTAAGTTTCCAAGTTTCCTACAAGGTTCTAACCCTAAAGATCCTAAGTCAGTCCTAATGCAAATGGGTTCACATCATTACCTCATGTAATAATAAAAATTATGTATGATTAGACAATATTGTTGTTATGGTTATTTCATATATCATCATGAAATCATTGTGCTACCACATGTGAACAAATATCCTTGTTGTGATCAACCATTGTGACATTGTGAGGATATGTAAAATAACATGCATATGCATAACCTATTAGGTTTATTTCTGAATCATTTGGATAAATTAAGCTCATATCCGTAGTACCTTTAAGGTAACAAAGTATATATTTTACTCCAATCAATTGTCTTCTTGTAGTTGAAGAATTATATCTTGCTTAATAAATTTACAACAAATGCAATATCAGAACAAGTATAATTAGCAAGATACATTAATGTTCCTGTGACACTAAGATATGGTACTTCTGGACCAAGAAGATCTTCATCATTTCTTTAGGTCTAAGGAGAGGCTTTATCAACATCTAACGACCTCACAACTATTGTAGTGCATAATGGATGTGACTTGTCTATTTAGAACCTTTTAAACACCTTAAATATATAAGCCTCTTGATGTATAAAAACATCTTTAGTTAAATAATCAATTTATAATCTCAAACAAAACTTTGCCCTTCAAAAATCTTTCATCTCAAATTCTTTCTTTTATCAATCAATTGCCTTTGTGAGCTCATTAGGAGTTCCAACGATATTTATGTTATCTACATAAACAATAATTATGGCAAATTTATTTTCTAATATTTTCATATAAATACAAGGACAATAAGATCTTTTCTATATCATTCTTTGAACAAGTACTCAATAAGACGGTTATACCACACACGTCCTGATTGCTTTAATCAATAAAAGAGCTTGTTCAATTTTATTGAATAACCCTCTTTAGAACTTACCTTGTTAGGCAAATAAAATCCTTCAAGGATTTTCATATAAATATCATTCTCAAGAGAACCGTACAAATAAGCTGTAACATCATCCATTAGATGTAAATGCAAATCTTGTTGTGCAACTAGGATAATCAAATATTGCAATGTTGTTGCATCCAATACTAGTGAATATGTCTTTTCATAATTCAATATCAATTTTGTGAAAAACCTTAAGCAACCAAGTATGCTTTGTATATAACAATTTCATCATTCTTAATTTGTTTTTGCACAAAAATCCATATGTACCCAACGGGTTTCACACCCTTAGGTGTGCGAACTATATTTTCAAAAACCTTTCGTTTAGCAAGCAAATCTAATTATGCTTCTTTGCATATTTTCATTTTTGGCCAATCATTTCTTTGTCGACAATCTTCAATGATCATTAGTTCTTGATCCTCATTGGCACTCATAACATTCATCGTTAGATTGTATGCAAAAATCTCGTCAATGTTGACTTCATTTTGGTTCCATATTATATGATTCTTGACATAATTTATTAAGATCTCATCATTTTCAACAATATCAGGTACTTTAGGTTCTTCTGGAATCAAATCATTAATTATATCAAATGAATCTTTTGGGATTTCCACCTTTTCGATTAGGTCATCTTGCATTTTAGCCCCCTTCCTCATTCAAGAGTTTTTATCTTTGGAACCAATAGGTCTATCACACTTCAAGCGTGTCTTTGGAACTAACAGGCGTGTTATGAATTAATATCAATTATCTTCAAAGCATTAACAGTTGGTATTAGTTACCCTTTTTCTGTCAGTAAAACATAAGATAATTGATTGACTGATTTTATAAATGAATTATTCTTTGAACTTCTAGTTTACATTGTTTTGTATGAGGATCAAGACGAGATAATGATAATTCATTCCAACCAATATCTTTTTACAATTGTTTTCTTTCTCCCATAATGTTGGAAAAACTTATTCATCAAAGTGATAGTCAAAAAGTTGAATTGTAAATAAGTATCTTGTTGGTAGTTCAAGATATTTTATTATTGAGGGAGAATCATATCCAACATATATTCTCAATCGTCTTTGAGGACCCATCATAGTCCCTTTTGGTGGGAAAATTGGAACATATACACCACACGCAAAAATTCTTACATGAGAATATTAGGTCATTAACCAAAAACCAACTACATAATAGGGTATTTGTGACAACTTATTGGCTTGATACAAATCAATAATGCAACATACAAAATTGCATATCCCTAAGTAGCCATTGGAATATTAGCTCTCATAAGTAATGGTCTTGTGACCAAGTTTAGACATTTTAGTAATGATTCCGCAAGTCTATTTTAAGTATAAACATATGCTACTAGATGCTCAACTTCAAATTCAATTGAGATACAATACTCATGAAAAGCATGAGATGTAATTTAACCAGTATTATCAAAACATATTTTCTTAATCGGATAATCTGGGAAGTGAGATCTTAATTGTACTAATAATTTTGCAAATACTTGATTGCGAGTTGATAATAAACAAATATGTGATCATCTAGTTGATGCATAAATTAAAACCATGAAATATTTAGATGATCAACATAGTGGGTGTTGTGACGATAAAATAAATTCTATTTAATTATTATTATTATTATTATTATTATTATTATTATTATTATTTCCTACAATATAATTATAAAATTTAAAGGCAAAATTATACGATGATACCTAATTATACTTAAGATATTCACACACACACATATACATAAATATATATATATATATATATATATATATATATATTTAAAATACTGTATGCATCTTATATATACATCGTTTAGTACATCTTATATTCCTTACACTACAAGAGGAAGAAGTGTTATTTATTTATAGTTTCCCCCTCATATACTGGTTTTCAAACAGGTGGAGGGAAAAGGTTATGGATAGGGTTCACTTGGATTGTTGGGGGTAAATAGAAGATAACTTTGATTTGTCCTACGATGACAATCAAAGCGTTTGGAGCAAAGATGAAAGTAATAGTAGAGTTTCTCGTTCCCTAAAATGTTACAGAATTATTCACTGCATTGGTTTGCCGTGCATTCCTCGGGAAAACAGCCACAATGTCGGCGAAGAAGGGATCATGAATGTTGGGAGTAGCCATCTATGATATGGTTATAAAATTTTGTTTTTCACACACAATCATAAAATAGGGAACTGAGACAAATATCACATAAAAAAATACAGCATATCATAATAAAATAAAATGAAATGAAAATTCTTTCAAATCCATAAAACTAAATTTTTATTATACTTTTATAAAGATGTTGATTAATTTTGTAGTGACTAGTCAAAATAAATGAGCTCATGGCCAACAAAGGAACTCAAAAACATCTCATCTTGAGTAATACTAATTCGTTTAAATCTCCAAGGTCATACCTCCAACTACAATAATCAAATCTTTATTTATCATAAATTTTATTTCACTATTAAACCATATAATTATATAAATAAAATAAAAAGATAGGATCAATGAATAATTAAAATAAATAAAAATGATCAGTACGTAACTAGAGATAAATATAAATAAGTAAATGAGATTTTAAATATCAATTGAGTAAATAGGACCAGTGCATAACTAGAGATGAATATAAATAAATAAATAAGAACGAGAACTAAATATAAATTAGAATGAGGTTAGGGATACCTCACTTATAGAGATAAAAAAATAATTATGAAAATAATCAAAGTAAATAAAATGATAGATGTCTCATCCCCTTACCTTAATTATTGTGAAAGATATATCCCAAAGCTTTGTGAACATTTCAGCTTTCTTCTTCTTTTATTTTCTTCACTGCCAATTTTATAATCACAAACTCCTCTTCTCCCTTTTTTTTCTTTGATCTTACTGTCTTGTTTTCCTTTCACAATCACCACTCCTATTTATACTACATACATAATCATTATGTTTAGTTCATTTGGTTAGAAAACACTGTTCAATTTTTTTTCTTCTTTCAAATTCTCGTTACTGTTGTTTCTTATAGATTAAGCTCTCCATTTCTTTTCTACCTTGTAATTGCGTTAAATCTCAAATGCATTGATAACGCTGTCGTTGACGTGTTCAAATTAATACTACTAAGCTATAGCAACTTCAGTATTGCTAAGATAGTAGTCAACAAAATAGAAAGGGTAAAGTAACCCAAAGTCGTCTCCCAACGAACACAGAATTGATTTTAAACAAATTAGTTCTTATAAAAACTATGCAAAAGAGTTAATCAAATGAAACAAGGAATAAAGAAATAAAATTTGAAAAAGATAAAAAAATAAAAAGATAAAAAAAACAATGATAAAGAAAAATAGATTGATTCTATTGCTTTTTCAAAATAGATCCATCATCGGTTATCTAAAGATTATTGCTCAATTAATTATTGTTGTAGATTTACAAATTAATCAATGTAAAGTCTCAATTAATTTGTTGGCGTTCTAACTTTTAACCAAAGTACAGTCTCAATTAAAAGTGAGAACTTTTAGATTATCCACAGTAAATTCAACCAAAATACAGTCTCAATCAAATTTTACTATGCCTAATCATGTCTATTCTTTTATCTCCTCATCAAATAAAAAGCTTAATTAATCAAAGTAAAGTCTCAATTAATTTTAGTTAGAGTAAATACCTTTAATCAA
>Ga0214544_1004062_pt1 | contig 29645 bp, 10 predicted proteins | sample CNSS3metaG_FD_160074 | JGI IMG/M metagenome (GOLD analysis project Ga0214544, IMG submission 160074) | Root nodule microbial communities from cowpea collected in UCLA plant growth center, Los Angeles, California, USA - CNSS3 | ecosystem: Host-associated > Plants > Roots > Nodule | place: USA...
ATAAATGAAAATATATATATAAAATTTTTTATTTATTTTTTTTTTATATATATATATATATATATATATATATATATATATATATATATATATATATATATATATATATATATTATATGTAGTTTTCTTTTTCGACATCATTTCCAATTAAAATATTTAGTTCTTTTAGCTAAGCTGAAATACAATAATTTCTTAAATTAATGATTAAATTTAATTTTATGTGAACATTATAAAACTAAGATAAATTTATCTTTAAAAATTAAAATCATGATTGAAAATTTGAAAACGCCTTTAATTTAAATTTCTTTCTTTCCTGGTCATAATAAATGTTAAGTATTAATTTTTAAGAGTCACGGTTCCATTTTTTCAATTATTAATTAATTAGGGATGTTTTGTTGTTTTTTGTGTTTTTTAATTAATTAATTTAATATATATTTAAAAAATAACTTTAAGTTTTGTGGAAAGCTTTTATCTCATATTTTCTTTTTCTTATAATAAAAGATTAGATATTAAATAAAAAGTGTGGAAACAAGTGAAATAGAGAAGAAAATATGGTTGAATCGTATATTATAAATTTTGGCAAATTTTTGTAATATTTCATTTAATAATGTAGAGACACAACTTTAACTTCAAACAAATTATCAAAAAGTTTCAAACACTTAATTTGAAAAACACTTTTTCCTTAGTTAATTTGATTATCAAATATAAGAAGAATTTTATGTTTAGATGTTGTATATTGTTTTGTCTTACAAACAAACAAAATGAATTATTGACCAACTTCGTCAAGTTTCATTAAACATACTAATATTGTAAAGATAAAAGCAAAAATTGTTTGAACTTTTAACCACTTCTTGGCAAAACCAGTATTATTTGAACACATAGTTACTCTCTAACATCCCATTTTAAGAACATAAAAATAATAAGATAGGAAGTTTCATTATAATATTCAAAATAGATAATCCAGTGTATAGAGTATATATATATATATATATATATATATATATAGTCTTACAAAAAGTATGACCATAAAAATATATCACTCAACTAAACCAACAAGCTCTATACACAAACTAACCAATGCTAAAACTCTCTTAGACTTTCCATTAGTCTAATTGATGCCTTCTCATCCTCTAGAGGTACCTTTAAACTTGAGACTTCATCTCTTCACACAGATAAGGTGATCATCATAAAAGAAGAATACAAAACCAAACAACACAACCACAAAATAGGATAAGCTAGTGTATCAAAGAAATATTCATATATATATATATATATTAACCTTTGCCAAAAGCATACAAACACGGTATAAATCATATCACTGTCTAAATTCACACAAGCAGTTGACACTAAACTTAATTATCTGGATACATGCATCTCCTATATCAGGGCATACACTAATAATATCATCACCAAGAATTTCTCTTGAAACTCTTTAAACATTAAAACTTCACATGCTGACACATCATTCCATACCAATTGTTATCTTATATACTCACAAAAACATTTTCACCTCAAATCATAATAATAAAAGCTAATAAATATGCTTAATACTAGCTACAGATCATTTAAAAATAACTAAACATGAAAACAGATAAAATAGGGCATCTGGAGCTAATGCTCAGCATCGTTTGCTTTGTAAAAACTGGCCCTCAACGCTAGCATGCCACCATTCAGTGCTATGAAGCTAAAATGCTCCCAAACATGTAGTGGTCACCACTGCTCAACGCCACCTGGCTGGCGCTCAGTGGTACCATTATGGGGCTCAGTGTTATATCAGAAAATCAAGACTTTTGTGCTGTGATTAAGAGAACTTCTACCTATCCAATTGATCAACTGATCAACTTGGTACTCCTTTTTTAGTATTTTGATTCCAAACAGGTTTTCATAAGATAGGCTTGTACCAAATTGCTCAATGGATCATATTTCAGTTATCTCATTCACACACCAAGACAAATTGCAAACACTCAACATACAATTATCATCTAAATCACACAAGATCACAACAGACAAACATATTATACCAGATTCATCAAACACAACCAAATTTCATCCCCAATGTAAAATAGTAGTAACATGCACAAAATTAAATTAATAAACTCACACAACATAGATTAAAACTAGCTTGCCTTACCTGACCAAGCAGCTCACAAGACCCAAACAACTCTATGAACTCCAAACTACCTCCAACCACACAGATGTTTTATCTACACATAGAAACATCACAAGAAAAATGGGTTGAAACTTAACTTATGGGAACGGAAAAATTGATCGATCCAAATTGAATAGCTCGCCGCAAAGATTACTCCTACAACCTTAGATCTTCAATCAGGCTAACAAAGGACGAAAACCTTTAGAGAGAAATCAGAGAACTCTAGAAAAGTTGTTTCTAGAGAGATAGTGTGTTTGAAAATAGTGAAACTCGGTTATAATAATTTATTTATACTAAAATCTTTAAATATTAAAATAATTGAGTCTCACTATTTTTAAACCACTATCACTTCTAAAATGTCATTTTCTAGTGTTTTACACACTCCTAACTAAAAATTAAGTATTGTATGGAACACAAACAATCCTAACTAAAAATCGAGTATTCTTTAAATTGCTCCTAGCTAGACAATTAGAATATTCTCTGAAACTCAATCACTTTTAACAAAATACAAGTATTGTTTGGAAAATAACTACTTACGACTACACACCAATATTGTTTGGAAAGAAATCACTCTTGGCTAAGGGTTTAGTGAAAAAAAGGAATGATATAAAAGATCACAAATTTTTGCTTATTAGTTAGAGAAAACACGTCTTTCAATGAATATAAGGTTTGAACACTCTATTAGTTTATTGAACGAAAACAAACAATGTTATTGTGAAGTTTGAGGCATTAAAAGCTTTGAGCAACAAAGCTGACAATGTGTTACAACTTATTTTCTACCACTTTAGAAGCTTCACTTCAAAATTCTATCTTGAAGTCTTCATTTGTTAACACAATGATTGTAGAAATGTATTAAATGTGTTCCATTCAACAATAAATGTTTATCTCTTTTCAAAGAAACATTTTGATAGCTAACACGACTTATTAGGCCACGATTGAAGAACTTTCACCAAAACTGGAATAAAGTATATAATCATATGACATATATAGTCTTTCTCAAGTTGACATTTAGTGTACCCTTCAAGAGATATTTGACATTGACGTGTGCTTTGTCAAATTTTCTAGGTAGACATAAAGATGAAGACATTTTCTACAATGTAGAATAATCGTAAAGATTTTCATTATGTACAACATTAGCTTATAGACAATGTACATATTGCTTGAAGAAGACTCCATTAGACGAAACAAAGAAAACTCATGTGCTACATCGTCTTTCAGACGGAGCACTTTGTGTCTCACATGCTTAAAATCATTCATCTGAATCAAATTCAATCAAAAGATGTTAGACTTTACTTTAACAATAAGATAAAATCTTTTAGAGGTTAATCAATATAAAATTTTACTTTTATTTTGATTTTTGAAATTAATGACTTAAATTAAACCAATTTTTTTATCAAATTAATCTGATTGAACTAAAATAATTCAAATTTTAAACTATATTTTATACTTTTGATAAATTAAAAAAAAAAATAAATCAACCTAACTTTATACATTAAACTTATATAAAAAAAAGGATTTATACAATAGAAATTACCATTTAAACTTGAAATTTAAAAATATGTTCAATTTAAGTTGTTTTACTGTCCAAAGGTGAAGTAATGACATATGATATATATGTGAATTTTTAACTCTTTAGATATTTTCACTTTCAATTAGTTATTTATACTTATATATAATGGGATACCCTATTTTGGTGTCCACATTATTACGGTGTCCAATTTTTATTCTCAATTTTATTCGTTAATAAATAATTGTTTCTTTTTAATTAAAACAATTTTTTATCATTTTTACCCTTTAAATAACCGTTTTTTTAATTTGATTATTTCATTCAATTAATTTTTCTTTTAAATTAATTATTTTTAAACTAAAATAACTATATTTAATAGAAAAAATAGGTATAGAATAAATAAAAATTTATTTATAATAAAATTTTAAAAAATATTTATATAATTTTTTTAAAAAAGTGAACACATTGCGCATGTGTTTCACTTATGTTTATAAAATTAACCTTAGTTTTTTGGGGAAATTATTAACTTTTTTTAGTTTCTTTATTTTCGAATCATCATGTGTTTGTCTCAAGTCAATGGAGTTTTACTAAAGAGTATGTCCCTACAAGGAGATTGAGCAAGGGGATCCTATGACACCATTTTTATTCCTACCGGTAGGAGAGAGTTTAGTAGGATCGTTTAGACAAGCAATTAAATAAAAGCCTATATTGTAGGGTAAAAGTGGGTGAAAAGGGAATTGAAGTCGGGTTACTATAGTTACAGATGACACTCTCTTTTGGGTGATGCAAGTCCTGAAAATGTATGGGCTATAAAATCTAGGTTAAATACGATTTTGGTCTCTTAATTTTTAGTGAAAATTGGAATTAGTCTCTCTTGGAAACTTTAAACCAATTTAGTCCCTCATCTTTTTACATGCATAGATTTAGTCCTTTAAATCAATTTTTTTTAAAGTTTATTTGACATTTCAAAAGCGTTTCTCAACTAAAATTGGAGTATAAATCTGTCAAATGGTGTAAACAAACTCAAGTAATATCATGAAACACGTTTGAAACGTCAAATAAATTTAAAAAAATTTGGTTAGAAGGACTAAAACCACACTTTTTTAAAGTTGAAAGACTAAATTGGTTTAAAGTCCCAAAAAGGGACTAAATCCAATTTTCGCTAAAAGTTAAGGAACAAAAAACATAATTAACTCTAAAATCTATGTTAAGAAGTTTTGAGTTGGTATCAGAAATTAGGGTAAAATTTTCTAAAACTAAGATTGGAGGAGTGGGATTGAACAATTCTTTAATACAAAACTTCTCTAATATTCTAAACTCAATTACATGAAAATACCCTTTGAGTACCTTGGATTGCCAATACGGGGAATCCAAGGAGAAAATAGTTTTGGAAACCTATGGTTTCTAAAGTTAAAAGCATGTTGTTTGTAAGACCCGTGAAATTAGTTAATTAAATAAATAATTAATTAATAAATGCGAGTAGAAAGAGCCTTTATGACATTAATTGTTGGTTGGTGTGACGTGAAAAAGTAATAGCTCAAGTGGTTGAAAGTACTTGGTTTGTGTGAGAGGACTTGGGTTCGAGTCCTATGTAAAGAATAAGCTTTATTTTTGCTAACTATTAGTTGTGGTATGAATGTGAAGGGGTAAAGAAAACCTAGCAGAAGGGTAACCATTAGGTGCTGAAAAACTTGAATAGCCATTAAGCCCACACTAAAGCCAATCCCATTTTATTTTTAAAGGCACCTATAAAAGCCAAAATTTAGGTAAAGGGAAGGGTTTTGGGCATTGTGGTTGACTGCTATAAAGAGAAGCACGAATTTGAGAGTGTGAGTGGAGTTGTGGCTGTGCAAAGGCTGGACCAAGAGGGAGATTGCGAATCAAGGCTTCTATCTTTTCGATTTTTGATCCCTAATTCCAGGTTAGGGGAGTTGAACCCTTATTGTAAATTATTGGTCTGATTGTATGAGATTGATGATCTATTGCTAGTGAAATTCGAGTTGATTATGGGGTGAATTCGGGGTGGGGTAATTGGGTACTGTTGTATTGAAAATTTCATGTGAATTGGTGCTCATGATGGCTATTCTGTGTTGTGTATACTCTTATGGTATGAAAAGTGAGAGTGGGAGTCTGTATGGCACTTGTATCTTGCTATTCTGTGAGTGTAATGTTGACAAATTAAATTGGTGTGTTTTGGGAGCGTTTTTGGGTCTCTGATGCAGTGCTTGTATGCGTAAAACAGTTTAGAACCTTCAATTCTCGCTCAGGCGGGTGAGATTCGCCTAGGCGAGACATGTAGGGACTCATATTCTTACCTTTCTCGCGGTTCTCGCTCAAGCGAAGAGTATTGAGTTTGGGCGACACAGACACTCGCTCAGGCGAGTGAGGTTCGCCTTAGCGAAAGAGTGATGAAGTTGCGCGTGTTGAGCGCGACTACTTGTCCAGGCGAGGGTTTTGGTGGGTTTTGGGCGAATCAGGGTCTCGCTTAGGCGAGACGGCCTCGCCTAAGCGAGATCTCTTGGTTTTATTTTATGCTTTGTTTGCCTTTTTAGCCCAAACGAGGTTGAAATGGGTGTTTGGGTGAGAGATGATCTCGCCTAAGCGAGATAACGTGGTGTGGTTGTTGTCTTAAGCTCGCTCAGGCGAGGTTGGTTAGCTTAGGCGAGGTTGAGGGCTTAGCTTAGGCGAGACGTCCCTAGCTTAAGCGAGTTTATGCGAGTTACTATGTTTCTATGTGCTTGTGAGTGTGTTTTGGCTGTTTATCCTAAGGATAAGTTGTATATGCATGTGGTGTAGGGTTTGGGCTTAAAGGACTAAGTTCAATAGGGGTCTGGGATGTGCTTGGTGGTTGGACACATGATGGGCATGGAACTGGTTAAGTTCCCGTCGGCTACTAATGGGCGAGGAGTCCTTAGTATGGTGATTGCATGTGTCGGACGCACGATGGGCAAGGAACTGTTATGTTCCCGTCGGCTACTATTTGGCGAGGAGTCCATAGTATGGTGATTGCGTGCGTGCCAGGGTCCAAGTGAGAATACTTGGATGATTTACTACAAGCGAGGAGTCTGTAGGGCAAGACTATGAGCGGGATAAGCTCATAGGGTTGCACCACGAATGAGTTAGTTTCGTGGAAGCACAATGAAGTCCCAAGATCTAGTTCATGCATATGACTCATGAAGGACAATGAGGTCATGGTGGGATGGTTTGAAAAGTATGAGAATTTAGTTATGTACTTTGGGTTGGGAAACATTTATATTCATGTTTGTTTATATATATTGTGCATAGCTCACCCTTTTTGTGTGTGTGTGGCGATGATCAGATAACTTGTTATCCGAGAGCAGACGATGTGACAGGTGGGCCTTTGACTCTTATTTCAGTTTTATGAAATTATGGACTCTTGGTTTTATAGCTTATTATATATTAAAGTTTTAAATTTCCCTTGTTTTGGGAAATAGTTTATATTCAATGCGGTATTTATTGTAAATCGAATTTTATTTATTTAATATCAGTAATATTCCTTAGGGATGTTACATTGTCTAGCTAGAAATGTAAACTATTGTCCTTTGTTGGAAGGGTATGTCTCATAAAATTGGTAATCTCTACTCTACCGTTATACTATCTATCTTTGTTCAAAGCGATGAAGAGTGTATGTAATGAACTCATAAGAGCGCAAAGGAATTTTCTCTAGGGATGAGGCTCTGAGGTTAAGAAGATTGCTTGGCTTAGGTGGGACAATATATGTAAATATAAGGAGGAAGGGGGGTTGGGCGTAAGAGATATTGAGAACTTTAACATAGCCCTCTTAGCGAAATGGAAGTGGAGACTAAGCAAAGAAGATCATGTCGTTTGGAGAGAGGCACTTGAATCAAAATATGGGTCATGGAAAGATCATCTTCCAAATAGTTTTTTAAAGAACTATGTAACCTTGATTCTCCATTGCGAGTGGAGATACATAGGAGCTAGGTAAATCGTTGTCGGGCCCAACTTAAATAAATTTTCAACAATATTTTCTTTACCATTTTGTATTTGTTTGTTTGTTTGATTTTTGGGGAAAACCAATATTTTAAAAATTACATCAATTTTTCACACCTAATTAAAGGAAACCATCTTTGGACAAACATATATGGTGGCGACTCCTCTGTATATTAAAATAATTTTCGTCGTCCCGTCATCACCTCAATTGCGATAGTTGGGGTCATTTATTCATTAATAATAAAAGTTTGTCATCTTTGTACTTTTAAAGATGTATGTGGTTTTGTTTTGTATTAAGGATGGGCAATGGATTGGTGGGTGGTTGTGATGTTAGCCTTTGCACTTATCATACTGTATCTAGGTTGAACAAGGGTTTGGTCTTTGTGTTCTTTCTTGTTCAGGCTCATGATGTTATGTATATGGTTATTTTTTGTAAAAGGATTAGGGCACTCCACAAGTGATCTACTATATTAATTAATTAATTCTTTGCTTATAAAAAAAATGATCATATATTGTTTTTCACTAATTTATATAATCAATATGTTTATAAAACTAACCTTAATTTTTTGGAGAAATTATTAACTTTTTTTAGTTTCTTTATTTTAAATATACAAACAATATGTGTACGTATTTTATTTTGAATACTTATAATTTTATTTTATTTTAAAATATGAGCACCTGCTTTTGTTAATTTAGATAGGACCTCTCTTCCCAGTAATTTTGTTAGCTTTTCATATTATAACTTAAAAGTATGACTCTATATTTTGTTTTGAAGAAAACAATAATGGGTATTTTTTAATATATACGGTGCTGAGTTGTAACATCCTTCTTAAAAGTTACATTATCATTAATCATGCATGTAATCACCAAATAAAATTCTCATGTGACATAAACTTATTCAAAATAAAATATATACAAAATCATTGAGAGGAAAATAAGTTAATAAGGTTCATACACGTATAAATATATCTATATTAAGCTAAAATCCTGCTTCACTTCTCACAATGACCATAACCAAATTACTTTCAAGAATTCAGTCCATTCAAATTTTAACACATACGTAAACTTTTTTTTAAATATCTAACTCTTTTATTTGAATTATTGTTCATTAACACAAAAGTTTCACTGTGTACTTGAATTCATACTCACATAAGAAGTATCACTGCCACATAAAAAACATAGATTAAATATTTGATCACACTCTAACAATCCTAACAGAATATAAATTCATCTTTGATAAAATGAAAGGAGAGAGAGATGATAACATAAAGTTTGTATTTCTCATCTATGGAAAGAAGATTAGGATACAATATTATATAGAATCCTAAGAAGTATAGGCAACGCCACTAGTAATAATATTGATTGTAGTGGTGGTAAATTGCTAAAATTGCTAAAAATTTTGCTTTACTTACTAGAGATGTGTTATATATGCACAAAGGTAACCCTAAGAGCAATAAGTAAATGGGCCTAAAACATGAGTATATGCTAACATCCACTTAAGCTACTCACAATGCTACAACTAAATACATTGAGAGTTTGTCAAATAAAAAAAATGAAAGCAAGATGAAGACACATGACCTAAATGAGAATGCCACAAATACCAAATGTCATAGGGCTGGAATACCAAATGCCAAAATTGCAAAATGTTCAAATACCAAAGGCCAAAATTGTGAAAGGTTCAAATATGAAATGTCAAAATTGCGAAAATTCCAAATACCAAATGTCAAAATTGCGAAAGGTCCAAATTCCAAATGTCAAAATTGCAAAAAATTCAAATACCAAATGCAAAAATTGCAAAAGATTCAAATACCAAATGCCAAAATTGCGAAAAATCCAAATACCAAATGTTGAGGTGCTTATAGCACCACCAAATTTAAGCTGAAGAAGAAAACAAGCAAAACGAATATAAATACACACTGGACGTTGCAATTACTGATTACTTGAACTAATTCAAGACATAGAATCAAAATGTTACAAGAGATGTGTTATATACACACAAAAGTAACCTAAGAACAATAAGTAAATGGGCATAAAATATGAGTCTATGCTAACAACACAATCAAATAGAAAAAGGACACATATTATTTAAGAAAATCTATAATGTATATATTCTAATAATCTTGATCCCTTTGATGATATACATGCAAATAAAAAATGTCTCATGCAACAAACTCACTAAAAGACTCTAAAGAGGACAAAAGATTAATTTCTTCTTTTTAAAATTATGTTCGGACAAGAGTGTAACACTTTGTTCCAGAACTCTTACGATGTATTTCGATCTTCAAATACGTAAATAGATCGGTTAGAATTTTAGAGAGCGTGTAAAGGAGAAAAAAAATTACTTTATAGAAAGATAATTTTTATAAAATAAAACTTGATTAAATAATTATGTTTATAACTTTAATTTTTTAATAATAAAATAATAGTATGTCTTTCATAAAAATTAATTATGTTCTTAAATGAGTAATTTATAATGGGTCACGTGATCAAAATTTTTGTAGTTACTTTTTATCTTTAATTATTTTTGTTCAATTTTTTAATTTTTTAAATATTATTAAAAATAAAATATAAATATAAAATGTGTATATCATAGATTATCATATATTATAGATGATAGAGTTATAACTCTATTCAACTATATAGGTTATGGTTCTTTGTAAAATCGTAACTTACATTTTAATAGTCAAAATATAAACTATATTTTAATAGTTAGAGTATAAACTACGACTTTAATTCAACTATAACATATACTCTTTTTGAAATTGCAAAAATATCATTATATTTTTATAAATTATATTTTGTTTTCTCAAAACTGTATGCATAATTAATTTTTTTTTTACAATAGTACGTGAAAACATAAATAAATAAATAAATAAAATTTTATATTCAACTTCCAAGAAAAAACATATAACAAAACAAATAGATAGACTTCGAATTCTAATCCAAAAGTGGAAATGATTTGGAAAATTCTACAGGAATTTCAAGAAACTTTAGGAATATAAAAATGCTTTTTATTTGTCATTATTATGGGAGGATATTACTAGAATATGTAATATAATTAGCTAGTACTTTTGAAAATAAACATATATTTAACTTCAATATATCTGTCTCCAACTATATTGCAAACCGAACATTACACGTGGTGTGGATTTTTTCAATTATTCTATTGGCAATCATAAAAAATAAATAAATAAATAAATAAAAAAAGTGAAGCACGAAAATATTTTAAAGATTCCACATAATATCGGAAATGTAGATTTTTTTTATACAAATAAGATATTCTGTTAGATAATATTTATGTTAAAATTCAAAGTTATTTTTCATATATGAACAATTATTTTTTTTCTTTTTTGTATGCAGTTTTCTTTTCTTCTTAACATCGTTCCCAATCCAAATGTTTAGTTTTTCTAACTAAGCTAAAATACAATAATTTCATAAGTTAATTTCCTAAATATACGTTAAAATACTATAAAATACATTCAAACAAAATAATTTCATAAACTAATTAGACTAAATTTACATTAACATTAATATAATATAATTTAAATTTATTTCCTACTTAAGTCTAAAACAAATTCTGTCAATACTGATATTTTCGATTATTATAACTTGATGATTTCTAAGCATACTTTTAATTACTATACAATTTTATAAAACGAAATAATTTCCTAAACTAATATATAATTTAGGATAAATCAGATGAGTAATTTTTTTAATGTGATGTTTTCATTTTTCAATTATTAATGATCAATATCTTATTATTTTTAATTCTTTTTGTTTATTAATTGATTAATTTAATGTATATTCACAAAATTAATCTTAGTTTTGGAAAACATATGATATAACACATCTTTTATAATGTAGTTCCTATGTATAAAAAAATATATATATATATATATATATATATATATATATAAATAAAATTAAGAATGTAATGCATATAAAAGTTAACATTAAGAACATGTAATTAGATAGCAGTAACAGAAACTAAATCAGTGAATGAAATGATTTTATCCGTTCATCCAAACATAGGACAGAACAAAGTGAAAACGGCTTTTGTGTAAACCAAAACACAGGCAGATTGAGAATCTGACTCTTGCTATGTCTTACTCAATTGGATTTACCAAAGTTGTAGCATTCGAATACGAACAGAGAAAAAAAGGATGTCGATATCACTTACACAATTAATTTACTAGATAAGGTACGTAATAATTCACATAGTAGCGGAGAAATCTAATCATTATATACCCTAAATTTATTTTATATCTCATCGGTGTGGGATCTCTTATCATAGAAGTAAAATCAAAATAGTTCATGCTAGAGTGTTTGTATCTGTATCGAAAGATTATATGAAATATATTAGAGTTTGATTATCCCTGCAGCACGTGAGTGAAATGAATTGGAGTGTTTGCAAATTTAGAATGTGTAGAACTTTGAAACCTGAGTTTGAAAGATACTGTGAGTTAAGAAGATTTGAGGATTACACTGCACACACAACAATCGTGGGTGTCAGATCCAGCAAGCACATCACATGAGAGAGAGGAAAATTTGGGGTTTGGGAAAAGGGATGATGCAATTTCGTCCTTCTTTTGCTGTTCAATTTTTGTCCCTCATTGTGTTTCAGTGAGAGCTGTTAAATGCTGATATTATTATGGTTTTTAGCTTTTGTTCTCACTCGCCACAATGCAGATGCAGGGTTTCTTCAGTGTCTGTAGTAACTTTGTTTCACTTCAGAATTATGAACATTACTAAATGTTGCAGAAAGATGAGTTTATGGGAAGTCTCCTTAATGATCATGAAAGTGTGAAAAAATGAAGTGGATAAGGAGATTTTGTGATGGAGCAACAATGACACGTGATAGGCCATGTGGTGTGGTGGAAGAGAAATCATAAACCTTTTAGGTGAACTTTGGCAGTGTAAAATCCTTTTCTTTAGCTTTTGTATCTGTCTAAAAGGAGCACCATTTCTTATCCTCCTCTATCCTTATCCCTCAACACACACATGTTTGATTCTCCTTCATCTTCAACTTCATCTTCAACATAGTAACTAGAAAAAATAGAGAGAAAGTTGGTAATTTCCAAGAGGAGGATGATAAAATGGCATGTGAAGTAGGTTGCAAGAAATGGTGGTGGAACTTGGAATGTTGTCTGAAGTGTCCTCGAATTATACCAGTACGGTTTATATAATTGAAGGAAAGTTTTGGGACACTGTAATCATGGGTTTCAGGAACATTACAGTGATTCATTTGTATAGTTCTTAAATAGGTATATAGACTAGACTAGACATACCTATGTTTAGGCTTTCATGTCTTGTTCTTTGTCATAGACAAAAAAGAGAGGCATGCTTTTGTTTAGGTACCTTGTCCTTCAATAAATAATGAAATCAAAATTTAGATCATGATTCATGTGAAAGTGTAGAGCATTTCCTAATGAAGATTTGGTTTAGACATGTTAAATCCTTATAAAACACAAAGCTATATGAAAATGTTGTTGGGGGGGTATAGAGCACATGGCAATTATAATTAGTAAAAAGAGGGCCATTGTACATAGGATTCTTGGAGTGCCAAATAATGGGGTTCATTACTTTTCTTCAGGGAACTTCTCTGTTGTCCTGTCGTGTTATGTGATCACTCATTGTTTTTATTCTCAACTGGATTATTATTTTTACGTGCTTTGGATCTGCTTTCTGTTATTCATGCTATGTGCTACATTAATTTGTGGTTAAATTAAGTATTATCCACTATGAATAACATGGAGTCCAAAGTGAAAAATATTATGGTTTTAACTTTTTCACTCATGTTTCAAAATTATAAGGTTGATTCGAAGGAGTGGATTTCAAAGAGAGATGAAAGACATTATCAGTTCAAATCTCTTTTCTCGTTACATAAAAGGATACTATTATTTTGATATCCGATAAATTATTATACACATTTTATATCTACTATTTTACTTTTTAATCTCTTTTTTTCTTACAAATAAAAAATTAACCTTTTTCTTTAATAATCAAAATATTTCGAAAAGAGTTGATAACTAATATCCTAAGAGCAACATAAGTTGCTTAGATGGAATAAGGATTGTCTTCTTCCTTCTTTTTTTCACGCATTTATTAAAGCAGCATTCAAAACTTTGAAGTCACTAGAGCACAAGAGCACAAACTAAACTACCCCAATCAATCAAGGAATTATTTTCTAACAAACAAAAGAGAAAGAAGAATTTTCCTATTGTGACTACTTCCCCCACAATTTCCAATCTAGCCACGTTTATGGTTCACACTGTCCTTTTTCTTTTCTTTTTTCAAATGTATACTTTCTAAATTAAAGTATATTAATTTGTGATTATTTAAATAGTTAAATATGTTTTTGATTCTTCAACTTTTAGTGAAAATTGGAATTAGTCCCTCTTGAAAAACTTGAACCAATTTAGTCTCTCAACTTTCTAAATGTGTAGATTTAGTCATTTCAATCAAATTTTATTAAGTTTATTTGATGTTTCAAACACATTTCATTATAGTATTTTTGTTTGTTAAACCGTTTGACACATTTTCGTATCAATGTTAGTTGAGAAACACGTTTAAAACGTCAAATAAATTTGAAAAAGTTGGTTTAAAAGACTAAATCAGCATATTTTTAAAGATGAAAGAATAAATTAACTCAAAATTTTCACAAGGGGCCAATTCCAATTTTCACTACAAAAAACATATTTAAAACTTTAAATTATAATTATTAAATAAATATTTAATAAATTTATTATATAAAATTAGAAAATTATAATTACTTAAATAAGTAATAAATAAAATTAATTGTTGAAGATCCAATATGGACTATAAATAAGAAGAATGTACAAATATATGAGTTGATATAAATCTCACTTTATAAAATAATTTTATATTGTACTATTGAGTCAGAATTAAAGTTATTAAAATTAATTTTAATAAAAGTTGTTAATTATTTTAATTATTAATCAATAAATATTAATAGTTTAATTAAATTTATTTAATTATTAAATATTAAATTAAATAAAAATATTAATTTTAATAATAAAAGTACTAATAATAAATAAATAAATTATAATACGATAAACAATACTGATTATAAGTAATAAATATTAAAAAAAAATTAAAAAAAACGTTTAAAAAATTAAAATAAATACTTCATAACGATAACAGAAAAAATGCCATGCATGAATAAATTAAATAAAAAGTGAAAACACAAAAAGAAAAACATAAAATAAGTCACGAATTAAAATATTAAAATTATAATGAGCTACATACTTACCCATCGACCATCTAGCACGGTATAATAAGTTTTTACGGCTTTAATTTTTAATTTTAATTAAACAGATATTAATTAAAAAATATTATTTATTATATAACACCTCATTTAATTGTATAAACTACTAATAAAACATTATAAATTCCAATAGAACAAAACAAATAGTTATGAGATTATAAAATATTTTTAAAATTATCAAAAAAAAAAAACCATAAAACATATATAATATAGATGACTAAATCAAGAACTAAACAGAGTTTTTCAAACTAATTACACACAGTTTATGGAATGATATACTACTCAAGACTCTCACTGTTTTTCATCAAAAGAGCATCCTCACCTGTTTCCTTTTTTTCTCGCACAATTAAGTGATTGTTGCAAAAGAAAAATAACAAAACCATCAACATAAACACAAAACATGGTAAGCTAGTATATCAAAAGCATACTCATATCTAAATATATATAAATCAACTCATCCCAAAAGAATAAAACACAATACAAGTTATATCACCGTTACATTCACACCAGCAGTTAACACTAAACTCAATTATTTGGATACATGTCTTTAATGTAGGGTACACGAGAGAGGTGCACATGTCATGGTTCCTAGACTCTGTAGAGTCTAACCTTAAAGGGTTATCACCCAATAACACACAAAATTAATCTCATTCATGCCTAGGGCCCAATCCATCCTAAGACTAGGACCTTCTACTACTCTCATCACGTAACTCATTATACTCTATTGAGTGTGAAGGATTATTAGAGTTCAGGTACCTCCTTCAAGTCATTCTCCTATATCAAGATATACACTAACAATATCATCACAAAGAATTTTCCCTGAAACTCTTTAAATATCACAACTTCACATGCTCATGCATCATTACATACCAATTAACATCTTACATACTCAGAACCATATTTTCACCCCAAATAATAATAAAGAAAACCATAAAATATGCTTACTACCAATTATAGGTCATTCAAAAATAGTTAAACAGAAAAACATGCAAAAAAAGGCATCTGGCGCTCAAACCTAGTTGCCTCGTAAAAATGGGCACTCAGAGCCAACATATCAGCACTCAGTGTCAGGGAGCTAAAATGTTCCCAGACCTGTAGAGGTCTCTAACACTCAGTGTCAATCAGCTCATAGAAGTTTGTGCTCAATTGTACCACACTAAGGCTCTATGTACTACATCAGAAAATAGAAATTGTGTGATGATTTAGGAAAATTGGACTTGTCCAAAAGATCAATTTGGTACTTTTCTTTTATTACTTTGAGTCATAATAGTTTTTCACTAGATAGAACTTATACAAATTTCTCAATTGCTCAACTTTCCAATTTAACCAATTGACACCTCAAAGCAATTCACAAACATTCAATATCAATTTTAATCAAAAACACATCAAATCACAGCAGTCATACATGTTACACCAGATTCACCAAGCACAACCAAATTTCATCCTTAATTTGAAAGAGTATCAACGTGTAACCATCAACATATAATTAAGCATTTTATTATTAAAAATAATAGGATCTCATTATTTTAAAACAATATCATCCTTAAAAATACTATTTTTTATGTTTTCACATATTATAAATTTAATATTTGCAAAATTAATTACAATAATTAGTTTATTAAAAAATTTATCAATTAAATAATTAGTAAAACTAAAAGTTTTGATTTAATTTATTAAATTATTTATTAATATTTATCAATTATTAAAATATTTACTGATATATATAATTAGTAAATCATTTTTTATTTATTAATTAAATGCTGATAACTTAATAACTGTATATTACAATTATAAACACAACAAATTTATAAAAATATATATCTAATAATTATAACTTAAATAATCACAAATTATTATAGTAACTATGGCTAGATTGGGAATTATGGAGCACAACAACTGACTGCAATAGGAATTTTTTTTTTATCTTTTTTATGTATAAGAAAGAATTTATCTGTCTACACCATTTTGCCTCTATTTCATTTTCTATTTTACACACTCATTATTTCTCTACTCATTAAATCTCGCACATCTTTATTTTTGTTTATATTAATAACAAGTGAAGTTGGAAACCAATAGTGCTTATGTGGTACCCGTTTTATTTAAGAAAATTCATTATTTTCAATGTTCATAAAAAATGTCTATAATTTTTTATATACCGGCAAGTATTTATGAATATTTATGGATTTATATATTTTTTATTTTAAATAAAATTATTAAATTTATAAAATATAAAGTCAGAAAAAAAAACAATTTTAAGTATAATTCAAATAAAAATTTAATTTTAAGTACAATGAAATAAAATTGTAAACTTAACTATTAATACAAATAAATTTAGTTTTTTTTAAGAAAACAAATTTAAATAAGTTTCATCAATTTAAAAAATGCATTTTTTAATAACTTAAAATTTTCATATGTCAAAATAAAAAATATATATACAAAATAAAATTCATAACTTTATTCACTAAATTTTAAAAACATATAAAATAAAATTCATTAATAATTATTACCCGCTAACATATACTTATAATACTATTACTACTATTTATTTTATCAACAAACAAATAATTAAATATTTATGTCGCTCTCCAACTATCCATTAAAAAAATGATTTAATATTGATTACACATCTTATCTTCTTATATCTCCAAAAATATTTTTTTTTTTTTTTTTCATTTCTAATCTTCCCCATTTTTATGTTAAACTCATATCAAAAATAAATATCAAACATTTTCATAGTTAGTGAAAAATGAGAAGAAATAATAAAATGAAAAAGAAGAAGCACAATACTTGGATTTGACCTTGTTCATGTTCAAAACGAAGAAATTAAGCTATCATGTGTTGACACAGTGATGGCAAAATCATTTACATCCAAATTGAACAGTAAGTGCTTGTGATTGGTTACCGACAATTGCAACCTGCCAAACCAAGTCAGTTTGTACCAACTACTTTTCTTCATCATTCTCTACATCATCAATAAATGCATCGCATCAATTACAAAAATAATAAAAATTAACTTTATATTTCTTTTAAGTAAATAAGTGATGTAAAAGATAGGGCATGAAATTATTGATTTGGAATCTTGGTTTATTTTCAAACCTCATATTGTTGCATAATGATTGTTCCTTCTCTGACAAAATCTTATTTCTTCAAAACCTAGGTTGTTGTTTCTGCTTCTAGTGCTGTCTGAATCACCATCCACAGAAACTACTGTATATGAAACACAATTAGCACAATAACCACACAACACTGTGATGATTAACATAATTATGCTGTGATTTTATTTTCTTCCACCACCCAAGTTTTCAAATTTAAAACACAATAAAAAATTATTTTACGTCCACAACCTATTTTTTAGAAGGGGATCACAAAGATGCTTCTATGTCATTGACTAGTTTGAAATTTTATCCTCCGCAAAAAAAAAAAAAATATTACTTTTATTTTCTTTGTTTCCGAATCTAGAAAGCTAAATTATCTATTATTAACTCAGTCTTGGTCATGTCTAACTTCTAAGTAACACAAGTAAATAAATTATCTTTTACACTGTTATGTTTTTTCTTGCAAATTGTACACACACATATATTCATGCAAATTTAAATTATTTGATTATTTTTTTAACTAGTTTCTGGTGCAACCACACAATCATGAATGGTGTCGGTAATATATATGCATAATGGTAAAAAACAAATAGTACAGCAAGAACTATTCATTCAGAGCCAGCCATGCCTCAATTATTATTCTTTTTTCATGTCAAATCAGATAAACGTATAGCTTTAGTTTTGTGTAAAAATTATGCCAATAATATTACCCCTCTCGTGAAAATAAGGGTGAATATACAAATCTTCGGAAAAAAGTGTGAAAAGTTCTCATTTTAGTTTTCGGAGATAAGAAAATTTGTAATTAGTATCACTTTATTAACAATTTTGTTAAACTAGTTACTTTAGTTTCTGAAAATGTATTTAATTATTTCTTAAGAACAATTTTTGAATTTGTATATATAAGTTTAATTAATTTTAAGTGTTTTTATTTAAATTTTTATTTAAAATTTGACACATTAATTGATTAAAATATTTTTTATTTTTGTTTAAATTCTATGTTTATTTGATTTTGCTGTCATAAAAAAATAGTATGATTCTTAGTTTTATATTATCGTCTTACCGATTAAATCACCCATTTTCTCTTTAAATATTCTAATCCAATAGTAAATTTGCTCTTTCTTTTTCTAAAACCAAATTGACCGACGAACTTAAAAAAATTAAAGAAAAAAAAGTTGTTTGACGAATAAAAAAATAAAAAGATAATGATCTTGTTATCTCATTATAGATACAATTAAATTAATATTTGTTTCGATGATTAAATAGTTTTACATCACTTATAAAAAATAAAAAACGATTTAAAAATGCTTTCTTTAATTAATTTTTGGAAATATTTCTTAAAAATAAAATTGTGATGGAACTCCAAAATATAAAACAAATAATAAACAAAATCATGATAAAGTTCAAAATTTTAAAACAACAATACCATGGAATTTCGAAGAAACAAGTAATAAATGATCTTTCAATAACTAATTATTTTTTTTCCCTTATATTAAACTTAGATATTTGATTTGGGTAATGGGTAGCCATAGAACATAGGTCTAAGGAGATGTGTCAGGTCCACGTAAGCAGAAGCAAGTTCACTATTTGTTTTTACTTATTAGAACACAAAGGTAGATGTTTGATGGGCCACGTGGGTCCCTCTGTAACCTCATCCGTTGCAAACCATTCCAGAATTAGGACAATGGCCCAGCATGATTGACTTTTTATGGCCCAATAATGGGTCCATCATTGGAGGCCCATATTACGAATCTTGCCAAGTACTCTCAAACTCACTCTCTCACTCCATTCATTGGAAGCATTCAAGAATGGTACCCAAATAAGATCACAATATTAATATATTAAAATAAAATCAACAACAAGCTTGACTTCAAAGAAAGGTAAAAGGTGATTCGTACCTTTTTTTTTTTATTTGGGAAAAAAATTGTGAAAAATAGATTTATAAGTTAATGGGGTCCAATTTAGGCACACCCATTCTTTCTGCCAATAATATTCATTCATAATGTTATTTGTCACTTCTTGTTTTTTTTTTTCTTTTCTTTTTTTGCCTTTAAGAAGAACATGGAGGGGCTAGCCACAAACATTGACAAATCCAGCAACAAGAATTTCCTATCATATTTTGGGTTTTCTTTTCCTCTATATTATTAATTAGGCTACTTTTCTAAAACATAATGATTTATGCAAAAAATTTTAAGGTTAAAAACGTGGGCAAAATTGTTGGATCTAAACTTTGTTTCTATAGAATAGGTAAAAAAAAAGACAAGAAAAATGGGAATGGTGCCTTCAGGGAAAAAAGACATACTTTCATATTAGTTTATTAAATATCAGTATTATTATTATTCTTGACAATTTATATAAATATAAAGAGAAAATAGTTTTATCATAATGCATGTAAACAACAAAAAGCGTGAACAGCAGGATTCGAACCTGCGCGGGCAGAGCCCACATGATTTCTAGTCATGCCCGATAACCACTCCGGCATGTCCACTGCGATGGTACTTTGAAAACTAAGTTCAATCTCTAAAGGAAAATAAAAATTTTATTCACAACATCTAGGCCTTATCATTTTAATGTATTAAGGCTAAAGTTTTCAGAATGTACAAAAACTTTAATGGGAAATAAGGGTTCTAAAGACAGAATACCTTTATATTCACTATCCATAATAAATAGATTATTTATTTTTATCATGCAAAAATAAGTTCAGTGAATTAATTCAATTTATAACGGTTTCAAGTTGTATCAAGTTAATAAAAGAATGATTTTTTTTTTAATTGTAGATCAAATTTGGCTTATTTAACTTGGGAGTTAAATGAGTTTGAACTGGTTTGAATGTGAGCTGAAATGTAATCTACGATGCACCAATACTTCAACTTGGATCACATATTTGTGTTTGATAGGTATCCGTATCAGATATTTTAGGATATTTTATGAATACTTATCAATGAAGTATTTAATTTATAAAGTTGTAGTACACTACAATTCTTTTTTAATAATGACAAATTTTAGTGACAAAAAATAATTAGTAACTGTATAATAACCAATTTAGATACCAATTTAAAAACTAAAACTTATTAGCAACTAAAATAGTTCTAAAAAATTATAATTGGTGTCTAAATTGATAATTAAAATAGTCTCTATTATGAATTGATTTATAAATTGATCACTAACATTAGTTACCAAAATTTTGACTACCAAAATAAGTGGTTTCTAAATTGGTCACTACCATTAACAACCATGTTTTGGCAACCAAAATAATTGTTTTTTAAATTGGTCTTCAATTAGAAAATGGGTCTCTAACATTTTTTTGTTACTAACATTGGTTATTATTTAAGAATCTTCTTGAATGGTACTTTTATGATTACAATAATTTATATTTTTTATGTTGACAACTTTAGTACATATAGTTTTATTTTGGATTCACAGAATAACGATCGTATATTTATTATGTTTTTAAGAATCATTGTTCACTTTTCAATATTCATATATCACGTATCTATCATGTATCGTGTCCTATTATTTTGAAAATAAACGTATCGATGTATTGAATATGTATCGCATCCGATACACGTAATGTATTCGTGTATCATAGTATGTAATTCACTAACAACAATAATTTCATAAGTTTTTTTTATTATGATTATTTATTACTTCTAATTATGTAGATTAATAATTTAATTTTCTTAAATATTAGAATATTGTTCAACAACATTTGAATAATTTAATATTTAATTTATTTATTTGTCAAATTATGATGATCAACACTTTAATTTCTAATTATTATCTTTATAATAATGTTTGATGAAATAAGTGGGTATTTTATTAAAACATATATATAAAAAAAGTGAATGGAGTCTATCTACTTTAATTATATTACGATAAATATTTAAAACAAATCGAGAAAATAAAATATCCTTAAATGAACAAGTCTACCTAATCCATTAATCTGTGATGGATCGAGTTGGATTATAAAACTTTTGATTCACAAAAAAGTGAATTAGGTTAAACTGACTGACTTGTTGACTTTTAACTTAACCAATTTGTACAATTTTAGTGCAGAGTAATACACATAATGTATAATTGATCATTCGAAATTATCTTTAAGAACATGAATACATGATCACAAATTACTTTAGTTGTTTTTATAAATTAATTTATAATTTGTTAGTAATTAGTTATTTGTCTTCTTTTTCATTTACATAATTTCTTTAAAAAAGATTGGAAATTTTCATATATCATATCCTTCTCATGAATTATAGCATTTTTTTATGATATAATATTATCAAAAGCATTGCTAATTAGAATCCTTTTGATGTAACAATTGAAGAGGCAAATGTCAGCATTAGTGTAAGAAATTGCAATTAAAATGGAGATTGAATGAATTTTTTTGAAAGTGTCAAATTCTTTAAATAATAATAATATGAAGTGTTTATATTTATACACAATCAACAAGTTTGCTAAAAAAAATATGTCTTTCACGATCTTATTTTTGTATCAGGATTCATAATTTGATTCCACAGGTAAATTTATGAATATTTTTCGGATGAAATATATTTTATGTCCTTAAACTTTAAGTAAAAATTGAAAGGTTTAATTATTCAGATGATATCCACTTTGATAAAAGTATGTCAATCTGATACCGACTTTTAAAAAAGTGTCAATTACATCTCAACCTAAAAATGTTTCAATTAGATCCCTTTCAAAAGTTGGGATACAATTGACATTTCTTTAAAAACAGGAACCAAATTGACACACATTACCAAAGTAGGTACCATTTGAGTAATTAAACCAAATTGAAATTAATTATTTATAAAATTTTGATAGATTTAGTCTTCAAACTTTAAAAATGCATAGATTTAATACTTTTAACCAAACTTTATTAAATTTATTTGACGTTTCAAATATGTTTCATGATAAAATTTAAATAGTTTCCTCTATTTGACATATTTTCACTTCAATGTAAAAAGAAAAATGCATTTAAAACGTCAAATAAAATTAATAGAATTCAATTAAAATGATTAAATTCATGCATTTTTAAAATTAAAAGACTATAAATTAGACCAAAATTTTGAAAAGGGACTAATTCCAATTTTTACCGAAAACTAAAGACCAAAATTATATTTAATGCATATTTTTCTTGATAGATTACAATGCGTATAAGTAAACTAAAACACTCTTTGTGAATGTTAACTTATGTATAAGTTAATTTCTATAATGTCTTATAATCTTAAAAAAAGAAGAAAATTGAAATTGTGAAATTAGTGAAGTTAATGGTATCAGCATCTGTAAAGTGTATCTAGCTTTGTGTGGTATATAATAACTACAAATCCTACTTCCCTAAAGAAGGTAGGAAGAAAAAGGGAAGAAAATATAAGAGAAATTTGAGTGAAAAAATAAGATACATGAAAGTCTGAATGAAGAAATATGAATCAGAAAGAGAAAGATGAATGAATAGAAAGAAAGTGATCGCATTAGCAGCAGTAAAACATTAATCTTTCCCACAAAAACTATTCATCAGAGTCCAAAGTTGGAGTCTTGGCACAACTTTCCAGCTGATGGAGTTCCAACATTCTCTTTTCTGGATTGCAGAGACCTGTACAACAATCTCAGATGGTCAATTTTTTGGATCTATCAGAGTAAAAAGCTTTTTAAGGGAATGTGATGATAGAATCAAAAGCTTGTGAAAAAAATGGTGAAATAGGAACCTGAACACTTGGGAATATCCCACACAGCAATTGATGTGGAGGTACACTCTGGAGCGCAAAGTTCACGACTATTCTCATGGTTCACATTCATTGCAAGCATCCAAGCTCCAATTGTAACATCCTCATTGCTGAACATCCGGAAACTGTGATAAGGTACAGACATTATGTTCATTACAAAACCAGATCATTGAAAATATGAAAACTAATCCTAATTAATAAGAGACAATTATCACAAGATAATGGAGAAATGGAACATGCCTGTTATTCTTAAGCGCTACCAAGCTTGATACAACATCCGCAGAAAGAGCATATATAGGACCATAAGCATGAAGAAAATATTCCTTTCCAAGCAAATTAGATAGTGGCTCATACCTGCAACATTTATCAAAGAACTGACGATGAGGCAAAATGAAGGTGAAAAACAATTCAGTTCAAACATTCTCAATTTAATCCTCAAGGTTACATTTGCATGGTTGGTAGAGTTGAAGAGGCCAAAAGAAAAGAGTTCAGATTCATTACTGAGTTTTTTGGTACTGTCTGTCTTTTACTAAACATTAAAAATACATTATATTAATATTTTAAAACCTTTTTAATATATTTTAAAACTTCAAGGCCATCAATATATTTTAAAGGTACGACAGAGGAACAGTAAAAAAATATCAGCAGAGAATTTAAATTCCATAAACAAGAGAGTATTTAAAATATTTATAGAAATAAATAACAGAGAATCTGGCAGGATAATAATTTATTTTCTCGAATTCATTCATCAACACATGGGAAGCTTGTTTATAACAGAGCCTTAAAAGTTAATATACTGATGTACACACATCTGCGCTCACTCACTCTAGTATGACAGTTAGCCATTAAAGGTGGATCTCAGTTAGTAGCATGCATTGTGAGTCCAAAATTTTTTACACAAAATCATTATGAGTAAAAATTATTGTGTTTGTAAATAATTGGATGATAGTAAAAATATTATTTGTTCTTAAATTAAGGGCTAGTTAGATTAACATGATATAACAGAATACAATAAGATAAAACAAAATAAGATAAAAGTATAATAACATGATAATGTATAATCACATTTAATGTTTGGTGCATACGACATAACAAACTAAATAATGTTATTTAACATAAATTATGTTTAAATGACAATTTTTACTAAAATTACATGCAATTTAAAAAACATTACTTTTAATTTATTTTTTTATAAATTATGAAAATTATTAAAAAAATTAACCAAATTATAAAAAATTATATATAACTATTTTTTATATTATGAAAAAGTAAACAAGATTTCAAAACTATAAATAAATAATATCTTAACAAATATTTAAACAATTGGTACTTAATTTAGTATTCTAATAAATAATATACTTTGAACTTATGTATCACCATAACTATAAATGTTGTTAAATAAAAAATATATGATATATATTATCATATAAATCAATAGTAAAAAATTATACAAAATTTTGTTTAGTTATATACTTTTTCTTAAAATTATAAATAAATTGTATAAGTTTTGTAAAATTAGTATTATGATGGAAGTATTTTTCTTTAAAATATATTTGAATAGTAAGAGATTATTTTTTATATTTTAATTACATCATAATTTAAATTTATGAGTGAATATTTCATATAGAGAGAGAGGCAGATAGAGTTTATCCTATTTGTTAAACCAAATACAACTCTTCCTTGAGATAAAAAATACACTACACTGACATGATAGGATAAGTGATAAAACATTACTGTCATATCAGGTTGACGCAACAAACATCATATTACAATATGATAGAATAGTTATCATATTTTATCCTGTTCACAAAATGGGTCCTAAGGAATAAAAGGACAATGGAGTCTTGTGATGTCTAATTAGCTTTTGCTGTTACAGGAAAGTACACTATTTGGCGTGACAATTATTTGAGTGGTCTCCGTTGTTTGTAACCCAGTTATCTACTTGTGGTGAGTAAATATGCTCATTATGAGGTAGTGGATTGTTTCTCCAGTGTTTGAGGAAGGAAAAATCCTTGTTAGGAGGAAACCCGGTGAGTGGATGTAATGTAATCATTATATGCAGAAGTGCATGATGAATTATCGAGAGAGGAGGTTTGGAAAGATACAACACTATTGAGACTTGAATCTAACTACCTAAGAAAATGATACCATCTTCAATCTAAAATTTTAAGGTAATGAGTTTATGGATCTTTATCATTATATGGTGCTCAACTTTCTCACTTTTAATTAATGTGAGACTTAGTCTTATATTTGGATTTCCAACTGTTCAGAACTGTAATCTGGACTACTCTGGCATAATTAGTAGAAGTTAGATTTTGTTTAAGTGTCGAAACTCTTGAGCCTAACACTCTTAAACCAAGACATGATAAAGTGGTAAACTTAAAAAGTGGAGACAAAATATAGTTAATCTAAATAGAACTAACCATTTTAGTTTGGGATCAGTGAACACAGGGCCTTTTTTCATGCATCCTATGTAAGTCTGAGGGTGAGATCGCTCTTTTGCCAGCAGCAATGAAAGACGGTCTGACAAAAAAAAAATGATTACATAAATCTTAATTATAGAATAATCATTAATCTCAAACAAAAGTAGTCATCACCATATTTAACAAAGTTAGGCACTGAAAGATATGGCACCTGGCCTTAAGTATATGTCATCATCAGCTTTGACATAAAAGTCTGCCTCAAAAAGTGCATAAGCAGCTTTGAAGAAAGCTAACCTGTTGTATAAATGGCCAAATTCAGCTCAGCAACAAACTACAGACATAAAATTTAGCAGTTTACTAACCCTCAGAACACACGTTTTGTATGGGAGCTTACTATACTCCTCTTCTATATCCAGCAAAATGAAATCATCATATTGTGTCACTTCCTTCTGAAGTGCAGACATCTTTGATCTATCACTCGTTCTACCAATCACAAACCTAAAAGCCAAGCCAGTGGCTTCTTCCAAGCTGCAAGAAACAAAACAAATCTGGCATGTCATAATGAGTAAAGTTAATTCCATTAGATCACATCATTCTCAGACACAAACTCCTTCAAAATACACAACAAAACAGTTTGAGAGGTTCATTTCATGCATACAGCTAAAAATTCTAGAAATTAGAATTTCCAAAACAGAAATAAAAATTGACAATACTACAGATGCCCAAAGAGTATCATATTCATAAAGCAGAAACATAAACTCACCCATCTGACCATAGAAAATATACCAGATTAGTATTAACCATTGGTCAATTTCAATGACAATTGCAGAACTTCTATTAATATAATGTAAACAGAATTGATTGCTATAAAATTAAAATCATTTCTGTAATAGTAGATTAGTTTCACCTTCAGCCGAATCTGTCCACAAATTTTGATATAGTAGATAAATTTTAACTAGGCCACACAAATACAGATAAGAACCTAGTATCTTCCATGGCTAAAACTGTAACTCACCACTTATGAAGACATGGCAATGACAAAACTCCAAGCAATCAAATAGTTAGAAACATATATTCATCTCCTCTTCCAGCTCATTTCAACCAAATTTCTTCTTTATCTCTCTTTTCATTTCTCCTGACATCAATTATCACACTTTCCACTCTCTTTCTCTTCATTTTCATTCGTTCTTTCCATTTTTTCTCCACCTTGTACACCTCAAAGTAGAGTGTAAGCACGTTTATCAGAAATCCCAAGCAACTCCTGTTCCTAATGCAGATCAGTGATAACAGTTTCCTACAAGACTATGCAAATCACTCACTTTCTCCCTAATCTCATTTCTACCGTATTTCATCTACATCCTATTTCTTCTTTCTACCTCATTCTATCCTCCACTTATATAAACTTCAAAATGGAGTATTTATCAGAACATCCAAGCTGTCTCATTTTCCAAAATTAAGCAGATCAGTAACAACAGTTATGCAATAAGATTACTTAAATCGTTCCCATTCCTCGTCATCTATAAATAGATACCAAAAACCACAACACTCATCCTAGTGGTGGAGTTGGGACAGACGCATAAGGTAAAAAGGTCAAGTCTTTATTGTCGTTAACTTAAATGCAGGATCATAAGTGGTATTCTCGAATGACAATAGAAGATTCACTTCTGCGAGTGAGATTCTTTATTACCCAGATTAGCGAAGTGAATCTATACTGAAGTTTTGTCGAAAAACAAACATTGCAAAGACGATGAAATAAATAAAGAAAGAAAGGCTGTACCCATGAAGTGCATGTGGATCGGAAGGAAACCAAGTGTTCCTGAGAGATTGGCGCCTGCCCACGGATCCGAACCCGGTTTGAATGCCCACAAAGGCCATAACTTTGTGTCTGTGATGAAGCGGCGGAGGGTCGTGGTGGACGATGGGGCGGTGGTCCCAGAGGACTCGAACCGATGTGGGGGTGCGATTGGAGCAGGGAGGGTCCCGAAGGGGTCCGAGGAAAGCGAAGAAGAAAACGGAGAGAGAGAGGAAGAGGCATGCGAGGATGAGGAAGGTGGTTCTGCGAGGGTAGAAGGATTTGGGTGAAGAATAAGGCATGGCTTCAGGAAGGGATGCCCGGAACTGGAAGAAGCTCCGGGTGTGAGAAAATGGAGGTTTGGATCATGTGATGCGATGGAAATGGAGGTTAAAGGGTGTGTGGTGTGGTGTGGTGTGGTGAAGATGAAGATAAAGATGAAAGGTGGAAGATGAAGTGAAAGAAAGGGATGGTCTGGTTTATGCTTAACCAACAAGCATCTGTTATTGACAGTTATGCTGTTTCTTTCTCTCTTCGATCTCATCACCCAAACAACACAACCATTTTAATGGTGGACCCATGTTTCTATGTTTAATTTTCTTCTGTCTCTGTCTGTTTTTTATGTTTCTTTCCATTTTTCTTATATCTTTTCAACTTTGTAATTGTTTTACCCAGACCAAAGTAGCAAGAGATAAGCAATTTCACATAAAAATATGTGCAGTGTGTAAAAAGAAAAGAAAAAAATCTGCGGAGGATAGTTAATTTTATAATGATATTTTAATATTTTTTTATTTATTTTTAACTTACCACTTCGTTTTTTAATAATTTATTTTAAACATTTTAACGATGTAGTCTCATGATCTAATATTGATCGAAATAATAAATTAAAAGTAAATTTAAAAAATGAATTAAATATTATTATCAATAATATAATATATTATTAAATAAAAAATAAAAAATATTAAAATTTATAAATATATATAGAAAAGATCATCTTTTTTTATACGATCATAATTATTTGTTAAATTTTTAAAAATTAAAAATATATTTTTATAAAATTGTCTATTTTCTGTTTTTTCTTTTTTAATTTATCAACAATTATTTTTTTCATCTTTTCTTGTTCAAAACATTTTGCTTTTAAAATATTATTTTATTTTATATATTAACTTAATAATATTCAAAATACTTTTTTATAAAATTGTTTATCTTCTTTTTTTTATTCATCAATTATTATTTTTAATCTTTTTTTTTCCGTTCAAAATATTTTATTTTTAATAAATATAATTTTATTTTGTATATTAACTTAATAACATTACAATAATATATCTTTTAATATAATATAATGTATTTTTAAAAATCATAGACACATACCTTAATTTGATAATTTAATTATAGGAAACTTTAAATTATATTTAAATGTAAAAATTTTCAAAATTTTGATTTTTTTATTAATTCATATATATATTTTTCATATTTTTTTTATTCCGTTTTCGTTTTCAATTTGAGATACAGGTACCGTAACACATTTATTTTACTAATAACTAGTGTAAACACAGGCGCTATCGCGCCTGTGTATATGCATCTTTTAAACTTAAATGTTATTAAGTTAATATATAAGCTAAAATTATAATATTAGTAGATGATAATATTGTAATGTTATTAAGTTAATATATAAACTAAAATTATATTTATTAAAAATAAA
>Ga0214544_1004066_pt1 | contig 29622 bp, 22 predicted proteins | sample CNSS3metaG_FD_160074 | JGI IMG/M metagenome (GOLD analysis project Ga0214544, IMG submission 160074) | Root nodule microbial communities from cowpea collected in UCLA plant growth center, Los Angeles, California, USA - CNSS3 | ecosystem: Host-associated > Plants > Roots > Nodule | place: USA...
TATATATGCACTAATAAATTACTAGAAAGTGATTAATCTTCTTAAACTGTCCAATCGGACAATTCAAGATTCAATACATTTAAATTATTAGTATTGTATCCCCTTATATCTAATTTTAAAAAAAAAATGTAGTTTTTTCAAAATGAAAACTCGGGGACAATACATAATTTTCGTATTGAATCTCAAACGGGAAACTAAGGCTAACTCACATATAAGAAAAGCAAATAACATGTTTTAACAAATAATTAATCAAATATATAAAGCAAACAACATATTGGCATCATAGGAAAATATTAGAATTAGGAACCTGGAGCGCGTAAAAAGTAGATGACAGTGGAAGATGATGCAATTCAACGCGTTCGAGAGCTACAAGAGATAACAAAAAACACAAGAGAAAGTCATAAGTAACAAATAAAAGCAAAAACAACAATTTTCTTAACATCATATATTACCTATTTAATTATAATGTTCTTACAATTCTCTTAAATTCATACTTAATGCTCTACATTTGAAGACACAATGCTCTTAAATTGAGACTCAATCCTGTCACAAAATTAATCAAAACACTCCAAACAATTTCAATCTCAATGCAAATTAACACTCACAATAACTAAAATTTAAAATTAACATACACAAAACAGAAAACCAAACAAAAACGCGTTGGAAATTTACCTTAAAAAAATTGCGATGCGACAATTGCGGTAAAAAAAGAAAATGTTCGCGTGGTGGTGGAGGGATGCTGGAACACTTGCAGAGAGACAGAGAGAGGGACTACTGGTCGGAGCAGCGTGGCCGGACGCGAGACGAGACGACGCCAACACAACGGTGGCAGGGGGCTCGGGTGGTGGTTTCGCGTGGTGGTGGTCGGACGCGAGACGAGACGGCGGCAGCACAATGGTGGCAGGGGGCTCGCGTGGTGGTGGCCGGACGCGAGACGAGACAGCGACAGCACAACGGTGGCAGGGGGCTCGTGTGGTGGTCTCGGGTGGTGGTCTCGCGTGGTGGTCTCGGGTGGTGGTCTCGCCGGAAGTCGCGAAGAGAGGAGGAGACAACGACGACAGCAACGCAACGGTGGCAGTGGCAGCACGGGAGACGATGGCAGTGGCAGCACGAAGCTCGCGTTGTTGGAGTGGCCGGAACTTGCAGAGAGAGGAGTGGTCGGAATTTGCAGAGAGAAATGGAGGAGCAACTAGCGCGCGCGAGGAAGAAAGGGGGTTCTGTTTTGAGCCCTAATTAAATCATATGGCCTCGGTTCAATTTAGAACCGAGGCATATAACCCCTATTTGGCCCCGGTTCCCCAACACTCGAGGCCTAAAACCCCTTTGGCACCGGCTTTTCCCCAACCGAAGCCTATAAGTCCCAACGTCAATGGCATTTTTGAAATTTCTGGCAACCTTTTTGGCTTCGGGCCTCCTTAACTAAGACCTATAACCTCTTTTGGCACTGGTTTTTTTTGAACCGAGGCCTATTACTGCTTTTGGCTTCAAGTTTCTTGTGAACCGAGGCATAAAAGTTGCCTATAATTGCAAAATTGTCACCGCACCATTATATGCTTCGGTTCCTCGCCAACCGAGACCTATAATGCAAGGTAAAAATGTAATTCTGCACTAGTGACTAAAAATCATCCTAGTTTTTATCAAATTAAACACTAAAACATTGCTTCAAATAATTCAATACCTCTTAATCATTCCAAAACTTTACCAATACATATCACCCTAAAAGTGATATAACTATAATTTTACCATCAATTAATACCTGTGAACAAATTTTAACTTAATCTTAAAACTAATACTCAGTGAAACTCGAATCACATTTTTTTTTTCAGATTGAACAGGTTAAACCTTGCCCAAATGCTAGTGTCTAAACAACCAGTCACACTGCAACTTGCTCACTTAGAAGCTAAGATACATATAGGTTGTCAAATTCTAAAACAAACCCACACAGATAGTCCAAGTTCTTCCACCCACTCGTCAGATATGAAAGAATAAAAAGATAATAAAAAGTTTTTTAAAATTAAAAATGTCTAAGAAAGAATATTTTCTTAGAGCTTAATTTTTTTTATTATCTGTTATTGGCACTTGATTTTACATACCAATTATTGCTACGCGTTTTAATATTCCTCGAACATTTTCTCATACATACATATTTATTTTGTTGTTAATCTATGCATTTGTTACATACGAGTGATGTTTTCGTATTTATACATATTTACAATATTTTATATGTCATTTGATAGTCGGAAATACTCATGATCATTATGGATTATTCAATATATAGCATTACTGCCAAAATTGTTTCTGTGTATAAGTGTATTTATGTATCTTTTACATACAAATTTATTTTTATATCTAATTCTTCAATAATTTCAAATTTTACGAATATTTTATCATTTTGTTCAAAAAAAATTAATTTTTAATATCAATTAAAAAATATAAATATTTTAAATATTTAATAAATAAATAAATTTAATAAAAATTTATAGTTAATTGTGACATCATATAAGATTTGATGTAATGACTATTAATGCAATTTTATTTTATTTAAAAGATAAAAATATTTATAAATGTTATATAATTGTGTTGAATATTTGATTAATACTCACCAATAAAACTTAAAAATAATAAAATAACTATATTTTAATATTACTAAAAATTAAAATATAATTAAACATTAAAAAAACGTTTCCTTTATCTTACTTCTCACTATCCTTTTGTAATAAACTTCTTAACTTAACAAAATCGTATATTTAAAAAACAAATAATATTTTAATATCTAAAATTATTAATTATAAATATACATAGCTAACAATAAAAAAATTTTAAAGACTATATTTTTTAAACGTTTCAAACTCACATTGATAGACTTTTGAAGTGTCAAAGAGATGTTTTTTTGAGCTTACTTCAACTTTGATTATGTATCTGTGTCCGACACATGTTCGTATCCGATATTTTAGGATATTTTATCGATACATATCAATGATGTATCTAATTTATAAAGTCGTAATACAGTATAAGAAAATCTTTGAATAATGATCAATTTTAGTGACAAAAAATAATTAGTCATTATATAGTGACTTTAAAAACTAAAAATTACTGGCAACTAAAATAATTCCAAAAAATTATTATTGGTCTCTAAACTGATAATTAAAATTGTTTTCATTATGAATTGGTTTCTAAATTGGTTACTAACATTAGCTACCAAGGTTTTGACTACCAAAATAATTGGTCTTTAATTAAAAAATTGGTCTCTAACATGTTACTGAAATTGGTCATTATTTGAGAGTTTTGTTATAGTAGTACTTTTACGATGACAATAATTTATATATATTTTTTATGTTGACAACTTTAGTACATTTAATCTTAATTTGGATTCACACAATAACAATCATATATTTATTATGTTTTTAAGAGTTAATGTACAATTTTCAATACTCATATATTACGTATCTATCATATATCGTATCCTATTATTTTCAAAATGAACGTATCGACGTGTCGGATACGTCCGTGCATCATAGGTAAAGACTAGGGATGTCAAAAATATCTGTACCCGTGGGTATCCGCGGACAAAACCTGCAATGGGTAGGAAACAGATATAAAAAATGGATACCCGCTACCCGCGGGTACGAGTATTTTTGATACCCACATGTTAACCGGGCGGGTACAGGTATCATAGTATCCGTACCCGTGGATACCCGTACCCGCTAAACTTTAATTCACAAAAATACCCTTATATATATATATAAATTACAAATATTCTTAAATTAATGACAGTGATGTATTTTATTTTATTTTATTTGAATTTATGATTAAATATTTATTTTTTAAATAATTTTGTAAATACTCGCGGGTACCTGTGGATACCCGGATATGAAAAAAATATACGGGTGGTACCCGCATAACGGATACCCGATAGATATAGATACGGATATGAGACGAATATTTATTCAGCGGGTAGGGTACGGGAAAAATATTACCCGTACCCTACCCGTCCCGTTGACATCCCTAGTAAAGACCTTTAGAAATTCTAAAATGCATATTTTGTATAAGAGTTATTGCTTACAATTTTAAAAAAATATTCTTATCTTTATAAAATATGTTATATATACATGTATATTATTTTAATTAATAAACTTAATTATTTCAGCTTTCAATATAAAAATATGGAACTACGCATTAATTAGTCTTTAATAAGTGTCTTTATAGCCCTTATGGTTTCATTCATTCTATACATGGATTGTACAAAAGATTTTTAAATTGATTTTTGTTTTTTAATTTATATATACAGAGGACCTCCTTCCTTACAGAGTAACTAATGAATTAATTTTATTTTTAAATGATCGTAAATGTGTATTAATTAGTCTTTAATAAGTGTCTTTATTACACCCGTTAATATTCTCTCTACTTTTATGTGAAAAATAATTAATACACATTTATGATCATTTAAAAATAAAATTAATTCATTAGTTACTCTGTAAGGAAGGAGGTCCTCTGTATATATAAATTAAAAAACAAAAATCAATTTAAACATCTTTTGTGCAATCCATGTATAGAATGAATGAAACCATAAGGGCTATAAAGGAAAAGTATTTATTTATCACTGTACATATCATTAGTAATTTAACATGATTTTTTATTTGATAATGTTACTAATTATAGGAAAAGATTAAAAATTAAAAGCTTTAAATCACACTAATTTCATACATTTTTCATAACCAACCATACAACTAGGGATGTCAAAAATATTCGTATCCGCGGGTATCCGCAGATAAAACCTGCAACATGTAGGAAATGGATATTAAAAATGGATACCCGCTACCCGTGGGTATGAGTATTTTTGATACCCGCATGTTAACGGAGTGGGTACGGGTATCATAGTATCCGTACTCGTGGATATCTGTACCCGCTAAACTTTACCTATATATATATATATATATATATATATATATTAGCAAACAACATTATGAGTCTTCATTCAATAATGGTGGTCAGATTCTTACCCCACAAATGAGTAAATTACTTCCATATACTGTGGAGACATTGATGTGTCTCTAAGACCGGTTATGGACCAACATGGAAGGTAATGAAATTAACACTTTTACTTAGATATTTTAATTAAGTGATTGTTAGAAATTTTTACTGAACTTTTTATGTTTTAAGGCTCTTCTAGATTAAAATTGGACAACATGAAACTTTATACAATGTTGCAAGAGGTGGACATAGATGAAGTTAGTAATTTTTTTAATATTTTATTCAAAAATAAACTACAATATAAATTGATAGTGATTTTTTATTTATTTGTTTTTCAAGAATCAATCGGAGAAAGGGGACTTATTGATCTAAACACTAATTATGGTTAAATATTTATTTTTTAAAATATTTTTGTAAATACCCGCGGATATCCATAGATACCCGTAGATATGAAAAAAATAGACAGGTACCCGCATAACGGATACCCGACGGATATGGGTACGGGTACAGGGCGAATATTTATCCAGCGGGTAGGGTACGGGGAGCTACTACCCGTACCCTACCCACCCCGTTGACATTCCTACATACAACTAACATTACCAACTTTCATTACATAAAACTAAAGTTTTTAAAATTTTATTTTTATTATTAATATTCATATTTTTTGTAACATCTTCTTCTTCCAATTTCTTACTTCTATTTTCTTAGAATAGTAAAACATACCTTTGGATCATAATAAGTTGTTCATCATAAATCTTAAATAGTTTATGCTTGCAAATATTTATTCATTACAAATTTTAAAATGTCTAACAACCTAAGAACGTGTATTTGTAATTACAAATATTTCTAAAAATATATAAGTCTAACGTTTTAACAAACTAATGAGTATAGTCTAAGTTGTTTCTCTTCCTTTTCCTTGTTTTAGTGAGCAAATGCACGAGTGATTGAACATTGAGTTTGGTGCGGTTTGAACAATGAATGGTTCTACCTTGAGATCTGAGGCTTTTTGTACAAATCATGGTCCCCAGTTGCAGCAGCAATGACTGCCACCCTTTTCTCGTCCACACACTCAAAAAAGCATACGAACCCACTTGCGTGGCCTTATCATTCCAACATGTTCGCCATATTCATAGGTTGTGGTTATCACTGAAACTTTGCCACACCATAATACCATAACACTCCTCGTTGTTACTTCTGTGTTCCCCACGTTACACGCGTTCGTTTCTCACTTTCCCTTCTCTTCACAACCTTACTTCATTCTCTCTCCAACAACACTCCATTTTCCTTCTATAGCATGTCGCTAAGTCTAACCATCAAGCTACACTTGGCTTCATCTTCTTCCTCCCACCTCACCCTCAACACCCACCACCACCATGCAAAAAAGGTAAAAACTTTCGAAACTTTTTGCTACAACACCAGGATTCGTCCCAACCCCATTTATAGCACCAACCCTTTGATCATCCCCGCGTGTAGAATTAGGCAGAGAGTGCAGTGTGGTGCCATGGTCAAGAGTTCTCTGATAGAGCCTGATGGGGGGGCATTGGTGGATCTTGTGGTGCCTGAGAGTGTGAGGAGTACTAAGATCGTTGAGGCCGAGACGCTGCCCAAGGTGCAGCTCACAAGGATTGATCTTGAGTGGGTGCATGTGGTGGGGGAAGGGTGGGCTAGTCCCTTGAGAGGGTTCATGAGGGAGGATGAGTATCTTCAGAGTTTGCATTTCAATTCCCTTAGGGTCAAGGATGGTTCTTTCGTGAACATGTCCCTTCCCATTGTGTTGGCCATTGATGACGACACCAAAGGGAGAATTGGGTCCTCTACGCATGTGGCGTTGCTGGGGCCTGATGGAGATTTTGTTGCGATTCTTCGAAGGTTAGTTGTCTGATTGCATTTTTTGTTTATGGTTGGTGTTTAATTTCTTGTTGATCGTTGTTCAATTGTGGTGTTTTCTATGAATTTTGATGGGGTAGTTTAATGATTAAAATTGTGAAAGGAACAAATACTCGGAGTACGGTACCTCCATTTGAATCCCTAATGAGAAATTACCACTGCAGAGGAGAATTTTTGTCGTAATTTTTTGAAACCCCCATGAAAGGGGATTGATCACCTGCCAGAAGAATCGCTGGTAGATGATTTGTGAACATTAATGTAACTGGCTATTGTAAAACTGAACAGTAAGCTTTATGGAAGGATGAGTGAAAGGTTTAGCCAATTGGAACACTTCACAGAAATTTTTTGTTGAACCATCTCAGTCAGATTAAAACTTTTTATCCTCAAATGTTAATATGTTGAAATGCCAAACTTGCTGAGCGAGGATGGGAATTGTTTCCATCCGGATGCTGTAGTGCAGACGGCAACAAACTGCAACTGGCATTGTGTTGTGGAGATATCTCCTGTGTTTGAACTTGTTCACAAACAGTGTGGCAATCCATTTCGCTGTCTTTGGGGTGTTCGTGAAGGAACTGGTCCTTAAAAAAAGGCATGTTTCAATGGGGTTGAAAGTCCAAAAGTATCAAATGGTCTTGGAATGATTTCAAATGGGTGATCTGAAGTATCAGTATCTAGTGTCCATTGTTTAGAGACAATAATTTGAGTTTTGAATGGTTTAGCTGACATGAAAGGTCTTAGCTTCTGCTTCAAATTTCTGAAAGGCAAGAAAGTCTTGCTGAGCCTCCTTTCTTGCTACCAAGTTATGAAGTGGCTCAGTTAAAATCTGAGATGACCAAAAATGGAAGCAGTTCTTCTCACAAAGTCCTCATCTTTATAAACATATGTTGTCACAGTCCTCTGTTAAAAACCAGCCTGAGATCTACATTCATTTTTTCTAACTGTCTGTGTAGAGAAGACTATCATGATGACAAAATCTTGTCTGTGTACGGGAGACCTTAAATAACTGAGTGAAAGACTGGATAAAAATTGTTAAGAAGGAATATTGACCTATCCTAACTTCTTGTATTTTCATAAGTCTCACATTTTAGTACTTGGATGATTAATGTTCTCTTCAATTTCAGTCTTTTGGTTTGTTTTAACTGTGAGCCATAAAGTTATTTTGTGATTTTATTTTGAAAATAAGATTGTTGAAGTACATTAGGTACGTAAGTAAATTTCTGTCATGGTGTCTCTTGGCTATCATTAACCATTAAGCTCCTATGCAGTGTTGAAATCTACAAGCATAACAAGGAAGAGAGAATAGCTAGAACTTGGGGAACCACTGCTCCTGGACTACCTTATGTTGAGGAGGTCATTACTCGAGCTGGAAATTGGCTTATTGGAGGAGATTTGGAAGTGCTGAAACCTATCAAATATAATGATGGTCTTGATGACTACAGGCTCTCTCCCAAACAACTCCGGGAAGAATTTGACAAGCGTGAAGCCGATGCAGTTTTTGCCTTCCAGTTAAGAAACCCTGTGCACAATGGCCATGCCTTGTTGATGAATGATACTCGCAAACGCCTTCTGGAAATGGGCTACAAAAATCCAATTTTACTGCTTCATCCTCTTGGAGGATTCACAAAGGCTGATGATGTTCCCTTGGATGTTAGGATGGAGCAACATAGCAAGGTAATTCCTAGAGTAACCATAATGTTAATGTGAATGAGAATGTTCTGTATCAATGTATGCTCAGAAATGACCTTGGAAGTGATTGAACTGTTGTGCATTTTCAGAAATCTACCCATTATGTTATTGCAAAGTCCATGGAATTTTATCCTATTAAGTCCTTTTGTGTTTATGCTTAGGTCCTGGAAGATGGAGTTCTTGATCCAGAGACTACCATAGTTGCCATATTTCCATCGCCTATGCATTATGCTGGTCCAACTGAAGTGCAGTGGCATGCCAAGGCTCGCATAAATGCAGGTGCAAACTTCTATATTGTTGGTCGTGATCCAGCAGGTATGGGTCACCCAACTGAGAAAAGGGATTTGTATGACCCTGATCATGGAAAGAAGGTTCTTAGCATGGCTCCTGGTTTGGAGAAGCTTAACATTTTGCCATTCAGGGTAAGAAGTGTGCCTATAGCTTCTTAATCCAGTGATGGTTACCTTCTTTCAGTGCTATCTTCTGCACGATGTTTTACTTATATTTTGTACTTAGTTTCTTCAAGATGATGCTCAGTTAAATGAAGTAACCAACTACTTAGTCATGCATACCATGACTTGTTTTTGGGATGGGAAATAACATTGTTTTGTTCATTTGCACAAAGTTGTTTACATAAGTTTAAATATGCTAACTAAATTTATGCAGCTGAATTGTTTGTGTTCTTCTGTGATTGTTTGGACTAGAGATATATGACTGATAATACCCGATTTCTTGTATGCATTTTTAAATTACAGGTGGCAGCTTATGACAATAAGGTTAATAAGATGGCATTTTTTGACCCAACCCGTGCTAAAGATTTTCTCTTTATTTCTGGAACCAAGGTATTTGATTCCTTGCCCTTCAATAAGATGTTTCAGTTTACACAAACCTTAAGTTTGATACTTGCCAACACTACTAATCATTACATATTAGGATATTGTTAGAAGTCCAAATGTGAGTTTGACTAAGAATAAGCAAGATGAACAATATATAAGAAATAAGACTTACAAACTCATTGTCTTAAGATTTTGAATTGGAAGTAATGTTTTTTACATAGTTTGCTCAAACTTTATTGGTAAATGTAAGGTCTAAAACCGAAAATTTGAGACACTAAGAAATCAAAAATATATTTTAATCATTACAACATGTTAATTGCAAGATATTAAGATGCTGGTTCTGTCAATGGGATTAAACTTTTAAACTCCAACATCACACGAATCATCAAGTTTGGTTTCTGACATCCTTTGACAACTGAACAACTGTTCTTTACAAATTTTCATGGTTTCTTTGATGGTTTATGTTTACAGATGCGGGCTTTTGCGAAAAGCGGGGAGAACCCACCAGATGGTTTCATGTGTCCAAGTGGGTGGAAGGTTCTTGTGAAGTACTATGAAAGTATGCAGGCAGAAGAGCCATCTGAGCAGCCTGTGCTATCTACCTAGAGATAACCAGAAGTAGAAGTTTAGCATGAATTGATTCCGAAGGGAGAGTGTTAAAAACACAGTTCTGGGAGTGCCAATTTTTGTGCCTGGTCTTCCAGCTTCATGATGAAGATTTAATCAATGCGCAAGCATATTTGAATTTTTTGTACTATATTGAATCATCATTTTCTTTTGAAGTTACTATGACTGAGGAATTTGTTGTGGTGCATCAAGCATGATTGCAGATGTAGTCTTCTATCTGTAGACTCCTGTAAGACCAGTTCAATAAGGGTTAGGGAAATTCAGCACAGCACTTGGTGCTTATGTTCATTATGGGATCAAGGTTCTTAAAATCGGTTCATAAGTGCAATTGTGGTTGCAACTTCAAGGATTTTGAAGTTTGTGATCATCGTGATCGTAATTGTGACTGCATTATCTGTGTTTGTCTTCAATTTTTCACAATATTAAGGATAGTGACCACAATTTGGATGAGTTAGAAATTTGCTGAGATGTGATTACTGATATGTTACCGTGCTGGGCAAGTGTATCATCAAGATGTGATGTGATTTTATGATAGAATAAAAGTTTAATAAGTTTCAACTCTAAGATAAATTTAGATATTTTCGATGAAGGTTTTATTCAATTTTTGGTTTATTGAATAATTCAAATTTTGTATTTTTTAATTAAAGCCTTGTTGATTGATTTTTTCGTTACTAAATTACTTTAATGATGTGATTATTATTTTGCTTTGGAATTTTGTTTATTTATATTTAGATATTAAGACGTGAGATTTTTGTGATTAATATAAAGTAATATTAAAATTAATGTAGAATGAGGTATAATTTTATTATTTTTATTCAAAATGTATTGGATAATTAGAAACTTTCTCCGATAGTACCGTATTTTTTCATAAATAGTGATGTCACTTTTATATTAATAATAAAACACATAAAAACAAGTGAGTTTTTCGTAAATAGTGATGTCACTTTTATCTTAATAATAAAACATATTTAGACAAGTAAGATGTCACTTTTATTCTTAACGTGTTCTATATTAATAATAAAACAAATTTTACCAAATTAATAAAAAGAAAAGATAAAAAAAATAAGAATAATATATAAAAAAAAAAAATTAAGCACAATTGATGCTTTCTCAATGTTGAATCATCTTTGAGAGATAAAAAAGTCGAATGAAAATATAATTTGATAACTAAAATAAATTTATTATATTTGACTAATTTCATTTTGTAATTTTATTTTATCAATGCAAAATCTTTATAGGGGTTGGATTTTATTACTCTTGACCTCAAATGATATATTCTCACTAACATTGAATAAAACTTCTTTCTTATTCCTACATATGAGTGCTAGGTGTAAGATATAGTGGAATAAAACTTAAATAGATGAAAATTGACTTTACATAATTTATTTATTTGCATTAATTTTCTTACGTTTGAAATGTTCTTAAAACAAGTTATTTTTAATTCAATTTAAGATCTTCCATTGTAATAATAACACCCTTATATGTATAATGAAAGAAAATAAAATGACTGGTATTTTAGGTTGTTTTTTATTTTTTGAAGCAAAAATTATAATTGCAATCCTTTAATATTTGTTAATCAATTTAACTTATTTTTAAGCCAAAATTGATAAGGAGTCAATGGATTGGATTGTTTTATTTTAAAATATAATTGATCATATACAGAATATCCATTAATATATTTTGATCCATCAAAAAATTGATTCAATCCGATTTATTAATAAAAACTCAGTCCAATTCATCGATTAACATTTCTTTAAGGGATATCCAATCCACCCATAAAAATAATATTAAAAAATTTAAAAATGTATCTCCAAAAAATTTTTTAAAGGTAAATTTCGGAAAGATTTATATATACGAAGTTTAGTTTGACTAATTTTTATTAGTAAAGTATCGATATAATAGGAGGGTCTATTGGATTTTAATAAATAATGAGTGAATCACTAACCATCTATAAAATAGGATCGATAGATTTAATTTGACTTTTTCTTTATAATTTTGCAGTGAATAAATTGGATATACCTATATGTAGATGGACCATATGAATGGTAAATTTCTGTATCCTAATTTTGACAGGTTTTATCAATTGAACCGGTGAGTCTAATTCTAATTTCGAAAACAATATTTAATGAAAATTCTAATAAAAGCACTCCTCACAAAAGAAATTTAAACTTGATTAACTTTATTATTGTAGAAGATTAATATCTTTGTTTTTAGACTCAATTCTAATTTATATATCAAAGGAGTTAATTAGGTACAATGAGTTCAATCCTTTATGAAACAAAGTTTTATTTATCTCCTGAGCAAGTAATATTAATCCATGATGTAGATGAAAGAAAACTATATAATCTATATAAGAGCTTAGAATAATGAGGTACAGTGCATACGAAACCGTGAACATGGGAGTGAAAAGGAGAGGACAACGTTAGAATAATGGTATGGTCGGCCATTCAAGGGAGGCAGGAGGTTTTGTTCCATTATTTCAGAACTTCCTTCTTTTTCAGTTTCAAAACTACTCTATTACCCAACTTTAATACCATCAATGAATGTCAAATTAATGCAATAAAGTTCAAGTTGATCAACTTTTTTCCCCTAAGAACAATATTTCTCACCCTCTAAAATGCAATCTACTCTACAAATAGATTTTTCTTCCTTTTTTTAAGACAAGAAATATATGCAAGATTCATATGACATGATTCAAAGTATGCCAACTGTAAAGCCCATTAAATTTGGCTTATTATTTTCTATCCTAAAGTAAAGGGGTTGTTCCTTGTAATTGGGCCTAGGGCGGGTCCAATTGATAAAATTGATTTCAGGTTGCCCTAACTCACACTTCCCACTCTTGCAGAAAACTCAGCAGCCGTCACCTTTTCTTTCCCGCACAGAAAGCTTTACTAGGGTTCGTCCTAAGGTTCACTTGAGCTAACTTCAAACCCAGTTCCTACTCCACGTAAGTCACCCCTCAGCTCATGCTTCTTATTTTCATGGTCTATGTTCGCTGTTACCGTTAGGGTTTGGTAATAACCCGCCCTTTTCCTCTGTTTTACCGTTCATTCCAGCTTGCTGACCATCCTAGGGACAATTTTGCTTTCTGTGTGCGTGTCGGAGCGTTTCGCTATCTTGATTTCCAAGTACGGGAAGTTAGGGTTTCGAGTTCTGTTGTTTGTGGCTTGTTCTTGAGCTTGCTGATTGTTTGTATGGATAAATTACTGTTCTGGTGCGTGAAGTGCTTGATTATGCTTGGTTGAATCGGAAAAACACATCTGTTGCAGGTGAATCAGCGCGAGAACTGTTAATCTCGCCCAGGTGAGTCGGACTCGCCTAAGCGAGTCTGACGAAGGCTCGCCTACACCAGTTTGCGCGAAAGGTCGCCCAAGCGACCCGCTCAAATTTTTGAGCGAGCAAACAACTCGCCCAGGCGAGAGAGGCCTCGCCTAAGCGAGATCCCGCGTTGCTTTCCTGTTCCTGTTTTGAGCCCTCGCCTGAGCGAGACCCCTCAGCCTGAGCGAGGTGCTGGGCGAGACAGTGCTGTGATTGGATGTTTGTTTATTTTTGGATGATCTGTTTTGGATGGGTATGAATGTTATGATGAGGGACATGTATATAATGGAGTATGATGTATACGTAGCATGATTCATGAATTATAAATGATGGGTTTGGTATGAAAGTTGGCATGTGAACTAAATGAGTTGGGCATTGTTAAAGTGACACGAAAATGTGATGAATTGGAATCCTATGAGCATGGATGGTTTATGATGAGTTGAAATGGGTTGGGCCTGGAACATGAAAGGCTTTGGCCTTAAAGGTTGGTACGATTAATGTATACCTATGCATGGTGAATATTCTTTAGCTGTGTGAATATGGTTGGTATGTGTCAGTGCATAATTCCTTGGAGTCTCTAGGTGAGACTTTCAGGGTCGCGCTTCAGTGGTCGGGACGTAATTCCATGGCCCCTGTTAGTGGGTGTCCATGGTGGTGCCCCATCTGTATAACTATGTAAGGATTCAAGGTAGGATAGTCTCACTTAGAGCGGACTAACCCCTGTGGTGAGAGTAGAAAGAGGCCCGAAATTCATTAAGGGCTAACCTTGTGGTGAGGGAAATCGATTCATTGAAACATTTGTAACACATAACTCGGGGATGAGCAGCTCGGGGGTGAGCAGAGGTATCCACCACAAGTGCAAGCATCCGCTGAATCTGACCAAGTTATATGTATTCGGATGAGTTGAGTCGAGTCGTAGTGTATTGTTTGGAAGGTCGTAACATGATTGTGTGACGTATGTATGATGGACTGTGAATATGTATCTGACTTCATTGATGATATGATTTTATGCTCTAGCTTACCCTACTTTTGTTGTTGTGTGTTCCTGAGTGTGGTACTCTTATTTGCGATGATCATCAACTTGTTGGTGTGAGCAGAGACGAGGAACACTCGTGGACAACAGGGAGGTGGTAATTCCACTGCATAGTCCGCGTGGATTGGACTTTAGTTTCCTTTGGGCTTTTCTTTAGGGCTATGGCCCCTGTATTCTTCGTTCTTGGATTTGTAAACTTTCAGTCAAACCGTTATCCTGTTTTTGGTGGCACCGTGGTGTGCCTTAGTTGTAAGGTGTTATGTTTAAACTCCAGAATTGCACTGTTATATTATAATCATGTGACGTTTTCTTTTAATTACGCTCATTAATTAATTGGGACGTTACACCAAGAGATCCACAAAAACTCTTGATTTCATAAACTATTTTGAGATGTTAATTTTGTCATGATTCACGTTGATAAGAACACTTCTTTTTTTTGGGATGGTTTTACTTATATTCTAGGTTTAATCCATTTTCAGATTTTTTTATAAATAATAGAGTTTTTAGAAAAATGTGTTAATTCTGAGTTTTTAAGTGCTTTTAGTTTACTATTTTAATTGTCAAACTTCCGGCTTTTATTAGTACTAATCTTAGATTTTTCTAGCTTTGATTAGATTTTGTTTAGTATAGTGTTAATTCTTAGTACTAATTTTTATTCAATGGTTGTAAGCAAGGTTATCAAACTTGAGAGTCTGTGTAGACTCATGAGAGCTTCGTAGACTCGACTCATAGACTCGACTCGCAGACTCAACTTGTAAACTCGTAAGAGTCTACTTCATCTGAAAAGTTGTATATAGTACCATACAAATTCAAAATTTCATTACCACAATTAATGCAAAAAGTAAACAATAGTTAAATAATTCTAAAATAACTTAGTTCAAAACACATGCCACACTTATATAAGTTCAAAGTATACCAAATACATAAGTTAATACAAATCACAACATAATAACTTCAAATTTCTGGCTCCAATCCTCTAATTATATCATCTCCAACATCATCATCTTCTTCATCATCATCTTCTCCATCACCATCAGGCTCTTCCTCATATGATAAGTGTGCATCATCAACATTGGCATCAAAAACTATATTATCAAGATCAAATGCTTCTAAAGTAGGATCAATTGAACTTGGCCCAACTATGTCAACATTTCCCTTGTCACCTTCACCTTGAACTAGCTCAATCCTAACATTATCTCTATCTTCCGTTATCCATTCATCATCAGACTCAATATCATCAAATGGGAGAGCAACCGTTTTCCTAATTTGTTTAAAAGAGATAAGGTATATAAATATTACCTTTTCTTAATATTATTAAAGTTAAATTTGATCTTCTCTTTTGCAGAATTCATTTCTTCATAAATGAAACCCATTGCGAGTTTTACATATGAATCCACTAGTCTAAGGACCACTATCAAAGGAGCAACAACTTGTGAGATAAGTGGTTACATTCTTCCATAATCCCACATGCTCAATTTTTCTCCCTTCTATTGAAGTTCCAAATTTGCTTGATTTCCACTCATCAGAGCTAAAGAAGCTCATTAATGATGCTTTCAATTCATGGAGACATGCAAGAGTTAAATAAGATGTGGCAAATCTAGTCATACCTGGCCTTATCAAGTCTCTACCTTTGGTGAACTTCTTCAACATGCTAATTAGCATTGCTCTACCATAAATGTAGGTAGTGATTCTTCTACCGTTCTTGATAGTAGTTTGATGGACCTTTAAATTTTTCTTAAAATCTTCAAAGATCAGATCAATGCAATGGGCAACACATGGAGTCCAATACAAATGCTCCCGTTTTTTCATCAATAACTCCCCAGCTTCCTTGAAATTTGCAGCATTATCGGTAACCACTTGAACCACATCCTCCTCTCCAACAAATTTCACTATGTAACATCCCTAAGAAATATTACTAATTTTTAATAAATAAAATTCCAATTAAAATAAATACCGCATTGATTATAACTATTTCCCAAAAATGCGGGAAATTTAAAACCATAACTAGTACCATACATAGTCCGATTGTACAATATCGTTAAATAGAAATGTTATTAAAATTCATCATAAAAATATTTACATCAAAATCAAAAAAATAAAGTTTCTTTCAAATCCCAAGTAGCCCATGCTCTCCGTCTCTGAGCATCTCCTGGCTCACTTGTCACATCATATGCTCCCGGATAACAAATTATCTGATCATTGCCAAACACACACAAACAGGGTGAGCTATGCATAATAACAATAATAACTTATATATGAAATAATTATGTTTCCCAACCCAAAATATACATAATTAAAATTCTCATACTTTCCAGATCACCCAACCACGACCTCATAGTCCTCCATGAGTCATATGCATGAACTAGTCTTGGGACTTCCCTGTGCTCCCACGAAACTAACTCATTCATGGTCCAACCCTATGAGCCTATCCTGCTTATAATCCTGCCCTACAGACTCCTCGCTTGTAGAAAAACATCCAAGTCTCATACTTGGACCCTGGCACGCACACAATCATCATACTATGGACTCCTCGTCCAATAGTAGCTGACGGGAACATAACAGTTCCTTGCCCATCGTGCGCCTGACACATGCAATCACCATACTAAGGACTCCTCGCCCATTAGTAGCCGACGGGAACTCAATCAGTTACATGCCCATCATGTGTCCAACCACCGAGCACATCCTAGGCCTCTATTGGACTTAGTCCTTCAAGCCCAAACATCACACCACATGCATAAAAATCCTATACCTGTGATAAATTAGCCAAATCATACACACAAGCATACACATCCATGGAATTTCACATAAACTCGCTTAAGCTAGGGACCCTCGCCCAAGCTAAGCTCTCAGCCTCGCTTAGGCTAACCCACCTCGCCTGAGCTAGCTTAAAACAGCAACCACACCACGTTATCTCGCTTAGGCGAGATCCTCTCGCCTGGGCGAGCCACACCTTCGCCCAAAACCAGTTCCAAACCTCGCCTAGACGACTATTCAACAAAACACACAAGAACACACTTCGAAAACTCGCTTAGGCGAGCCACTCTCGCCTAGGCGAGAGTGTCAGTCGCTCAACACTCCAAAACCTCTCGCCTGGGCGAGATGTCGCGCTCAAAGCACCCAAGTTTTCTCGCGACCTCGCCTAGGCGAATCATTCTTGCCCAAGCTAGACTAGGCGTCGCTCAACTCTGCACCAAGTCGCTTGGGCGAGCGGCGCGAATCATACCAGAAACGAGGTTCTACAATTCTCGCTTAGACGAGATAGACTCGCTTGGGCGAGACTTGCAGAGTTCTCCCTCTGTGACACACACGTTTTACCCAAAATAATGCCAAACCAACCCAATAATATACCACAAAGCATTCAATCAATACCAACGCAGTTGTAATGGCAAGTAGCACTCAGAAACATGCTTTCTACACATCTGGACAACCAAACTCGAATATGTAATCATCCATAGCCTGAAATATAAAAACCCTCATCCCACAACATATTACCCCTACATAATTATGTACCCCAACCTCAAATACTCCAATTCACAATATCAGTACAAACCACACGAATTTCTCAATCAAACAGAAACCAATTGGACAAAACGCAGCAACATACAACATCGAAATACACACAAGTTCAGCACCCATAACCTGGAATTAGTGATCAAAAATTGAGAAGATAAAATCCTTGATTCGCACTCTCCCTCTTGGTCTAACCCTTGCACACTCACAACTCCACTCACACTCTCCAATTCGTGCTTCTCACTATAGAAGTCCACCACAATGCCCAAAACCCTTCCCTTTACCTAAATTTACATTCATACCACAACTACTAGTTAGCAAAAATAAAGCTTATTCTTTGCCCACCAAGGTTTGAACCTGTGACCTTCCACTCATAAGGCCAAGGCACAACCATTATGCTAATTCACATTTGGTGATACACACAAATCAACATAAGTTTACAATACCAATCACATACTCATACATATCCTTAAAAATCAATAACAAAACAATCACACATAATTGGCATACATAGGACTTGAACCCAAGTCCTTTCACACAATCAAAGTACACTCAACCATTTGAGCTAGCACTTTTCCACATCACATTAAACAGTAATTAATGCCATAAAGGCACTTTCTACCCGCATTTATTAATTAATTAATTATTTAATTAATTAATTTCACAGGTCTTACATTACCCCCACCTTTAAAAGTTTTCACCCTCGAAAATAGGACTTACCAGCAAAGAGGTGAGGATAAGACTTCCTTATGAGGTCCTTCATCTCCCAAGTCATCTCTTGGGTTGCCTCGTCCCAGAGAACCTTCACCGTCTTCAACTCCTTACCTCTCAATTGCTTGACCTGAGTATCCAATATGCGCACCGGTCCAACTGGCATAGTCAGATCCTCGCGTACTTGCACCTCATCTGACTCCAAAACATGATCTGGACTTGCAATGTATTTCCTCAACTGTGAGACGTGAAACACATTATGCAAGTTGGATAGGTGAGGTGGTAAAGCGATTTCATACGCCGTTGTACCTATTCTCCGTGTAATCTGATAAGGCCCTATAAACCTCGGAGTCAACTTCCTTGGTTTAAGAACCCTTCCGATACCTGTGGTTGGCGTCACCCGGAGAAATACATGGTCTCCTTCATCAAACTCAAGTGGCAGTCTCCTCTTATCTGCATAGGACTTTTGCCTACTCTGAGTTGCTCTCATCCGGTCTTGGATCAACTTGACCTTACTGGTCGTCTGTTGTAGAAATTCAGGACCAAGCACAAAGGCTTCACCATCCTGATACCAGCACAAAGGGGTTCTACACCTCCTTCCATACAACGCTTCATAGGACGCCATACCAATACTGGAATGGTAACTATTATTGTAGGTGAACTCCACCAAAGGTAGCACATCATTCCAGTTTCCCATGTGATCCACTACACAAGACCTCAATAAATCCTCTAGAGATTGGAAGGTCCGCTCAGATTGTCCATCCGTCTGAGGGTGATATGCTGAGCTCATCCTCAACTGTGTCCCCAAGGCTGCCTGCAATGATTGCCAAAACCGTGATGTGAATCTAGTGTCCCGATCTGACACTATGCTTTCGGGTACCCCATGCAATCTTACCACCTCTCGCACATACAACTCTGCTAACTTGTTCATCGACCACTTCTGATTCATAGGCAGGAAATGTGCACATTTTGTCAATCAGTCTACTATCACCCAAACTGAATCATGGCCCTTTGTCGACCTCGGGAGATGTGTCACAAAATTCATAGAGATACTATCCCACTTCCACTGAGGTACGTCCAGTGGTTGCAGTGTACCTCCCGGCCTTTGGTGTTCAATTTTGGCCTTTTGACATACCAAACACTGAGCAACAAAGTTTGCTACATCTGCCTTCATACCATTCCACCAAAAGGACTCCTTCAAATCCTTATACATCTTAGTCATACCTGGATGTATGCTAAGACGACTCTGGTGACCCTCTTTCAGTATTTGCCTCCTGAAATGAGGTCCTCCTGGTACACACACTCTACCTTTAAACCGTAGAATGCCATCCCCTCCTATCTTATAATCCTTCCCTTTTTCTGTGCCTAACCACCCCACAAACTGCTGCAGTTCCATATCGTGTCCCTGAGCCACACGAATTTCATTCAAGAATTCATTAGTAACTCTTAGCAAGCTACACTGTATTGAGCCTTGCCCAAACTACATTCCCAAATTCATGTCTCGGAGTTTCTCAATCAACTCCAACTCTTTTATCATCATGCAAGATACGTGTATCTTCTTCCGACTCAGAGCATCGGCTACAACATTTGCCTTGCCCGGATGGTATAGCAATTCAAAGTCGTAGTCTTTCAAATACTTCATCCACCTGCATTGCCTCATATTCAGCTCCTTCTGGTCAAACAAATATTTCAAACTTTTGTGGTCGCTGAATACTCGGAATTGGGAGCCGTATAGATAGTGCCTCCAAGACTTTAGAGCAAACACAATGGAGGCTAGCTCCAAGTCATGAGTCGGGTAATTCTTCTCATGCACCTTCAATTGACGAGAAGCATATGCCACGACCCTATTTTCTTGCATCAATACACACCCCAAACCTTGATATGATGCATCACAGTACACCTCAAACACTTTCTCGGTATCCGGAATCACCAGCACCGGAGCGGTAGTCAAACACTTCTTCATTTCCTCAAAGCACTCTTCACACTGCTCGATCCAAGAGAACGGCTGATCTTTTCTTGTCAGCTGTGTCAATGGGTTCACCTTCTTTGAGAACCCCTCCACAAACATCTTGTAGTAACCTGCTAGGCCCAAGAAACTTCGCACCTCCGTCACTGTCTTAGGCCTTTCCCAGTTAAGCACCGTCTCAATCTTAGCTAGGTCTACTGCAATTCCCTTAGCTGAAATGACATGCCCAAGAAATTGTACCTCCTCTAGCCAAAATTCACACTTGGACAGCTTCCCATACAACTGGTGATCTTTGAGTATCTGTAATACAACCCTCAGGTGATCAGCATGTTCTTCCTGCGTCCTCGAGTAGATAAGAATGTCATCAATGAAGACGAAAACAAACTTATCCAACCAAGTTCGGAAAATTCTATTCATATAATCCATGAATATTGTCGGTGCATTCGTCACTCCAAATGGCATAACCACATATTCGTAGTGGCCGTATCGTGACCTGAATGTCGACTTTTGCACATCCTCTGGCCACACTAGAATCTGGTGGTATCCCGACCTCAAGTCGATTTTGGAGAACACCCATGCGCCCTTCAACTGGTTCAGTAAGTCGTCTATCCTTGGCAATGGATATTTGTTTTTAATAGTCAGCTTATTTAGCTCCCTATAATCCACACATAGTCGCGAGCTCCCGTCCTTCTTTTTCACCAACAAGACTGGAGCTCCCCAAGGCGACGCGCTCGGTCGAATGAATTGCTTCTCCAATAATTCCTCAATTTCCTTCTTGAGTTCTGCAAGCTCAGCCGGGGCCATTCTGTATGGAGCCATAGACACTGGTCCTGCACCAGGAATGAGGTCAATAGTGAAGTCAATGTCTCCACTCGGCGGCAACCCTGACACTTCATCCGAAAACACATCTGCATATTCGTTAGCCACCGGTATAGTTTGGATCACCTCCGCCGCACTTTTCTTCTCTGGCTTGGCCACCACCATAAAACACACGACCCCGTCTTGTAGCGCTTTCACGGCTTCCCGAGGTGATATTAATTCCAACCCTTCATGTTCTGGGAATACCAAACTGCGTCGTCCATAATCAATTATGATGTGATTGTTAGACAACCAGTCCATCCCCAATACCACATCCAGTCCCTCCAAGGGCAAGCACACCAAGTTCACCTTGTATCTGTGACCTGCCATCACCATTGAACACCCAACATCTAGTCGCTCAACACTCCAAAACCTCTCGCCTGGGCGAGATGTCGCGCTCAAAGCACCCAAGTTTTCTCGCGACCTCGCCTAGGTGAATCATTCTTGCCCAAGCGAGACTAGGCGTCGCTCAACTCTACACTAAGTCGCCTGAGCGAGCGGCGCGAATCATACCAGAAAAGAGGTTCTACAATTCTCGCTTAGACGAGATAGACTCGCTTGGGCGAGACTTGCAGAGTTCTCCCTCTGTGACACACACGTTTTACCCAAAATAATGCCAAACCAACCCAATAATATACCACAAAGCATTCAATCAATACCAACGCAGTTGTAATGGCAAGTAGCACTCAAAAACACGCTTTCTACACATCTGGACAACCAAACTCGAATATGTAATCATCCATAGCCTGAAATATAAAACCCTCATCCCACAACATATTACACCTACATAATTATGTACCCCAACCTCAAATACTCCAATTCACAATATCAGTACAAACCACACGAATTTCTCAATCAAACAGAAACCAATTGGGCAAAATGCAGCAACATACAACATCGAAATATACACAAGTTCAGCACCCCTAACCTAGAATTAGTGATCAAAAATTGAGAAGATAAAATCCTTGATTCGCACTCTCCCTCTTGGTCCAGCCCTGGCACACTCACAACTCCACTCACACTCTCCAATTCGTGCTTCTTAGTATAGCAGTCCACCACAATGCCCAAAACCCTTCCCTTTACCTAAATTTACATTCATACCACAACTACTAGTTAGCAAAAATAAAGCTTTTTCTTTGCCCACCAAGGTTTGAATCTGTGACCTTCCACTCCTAAGGCCAAAGCACAACCACTATGCCAATTCACATTTGGTGATACACACAAACCAACATAAGTTTACAATACCAATCACATACTCATACATATCCTTAACAATCAATAACAAAACAATCACACATAATTGGCATACATAGGACTTAAACCCAAGTCCTTTCACACAATCAAAGTACACTAAACCATTTGAGCTAGCACTTTTCGACATCACATTAAACAATAATTAATGCCATAAAGGCGCTTTCTACCCGCATTTATTAATTAATTAAATATTTAATTAATTAATTTCACGAGTCTTATACACACTACATCATGTTTTTTGCACTGCTTGTTTATAGAACTCTCAAAAAGTTATTTATAGAAAAATGATGTGTTTTAAAATAATGAAACTCGTTTATAACAATATTTATACGAAAACCTTTTAATATTAAAATAATCGAGTCTCATTATTTTTAAACTGTTATCACTTTTTAAGTCTCATTATTCCAGGGTCTTACATGAATCATGCTTACCTTACTATTTTCTTTTTGTCGTTAAGTTCAGATTTCCAGTTTTTGCCTCTTCTTAAATACTTAGGTTTTATTAGTTTATTTCACTCAAGTGAATCGATCTTGTAAATAGTATAGAAAAAAGAGTAAATTGACTTTTTGCAAATATGTGATAACAAAATAAATAAAATATTTTTCAAATGACTAAAAACCCAACATTTTGGACACAACGAATTAATATTTTAAATAACTCCATAGAGACATTTGAAAAAAAAAAATAAAAGAAAAAATTTAAAAGTTCAAATATCAAATGTCAAATGACTAAACAAATAACAATCAAGACACTTATCAACAAAATAAACATGAGTAAGAAAGTAATTTTCCTTGTTCATTCTTTTCTTGTATTATAATTTCTTATATTATAATAAAAGTACCTTCTTTTCTAATATTATATAATAGATGACTGAAAAAAATGATAATTAGGACACTTGTAAAATAAACATGGATAAGAAAGTAATTTTCCTAATATCTTCTTTTCTTATATCATAATAGATTATAATAGAAGTACCTTCTTTTCTTTTATTATAATAGATGACTTAAAAAATAACAATTGGGACACTTATAAAAAAATAAAGATGGATAAGAAACTTATTTTCTTAGTATTTTTTTTATATTATAATAGATAATGATTAGAAATAGTAAAATTTTATACATATATAAATATATATATATATATATATATATAAATATATATATATATATATATAAATATATATATATATATATATATAAATATATATATATATATAAATATATATATATATATATATATAAGATCTGAAATTTTGGTATCACTTTTTACAATAATATATATTTTAAAAGTATAGAAAGAGAAAAATATACACTATAATTATTAGAACAAAATATTATTATTTAAAATAAAGATGATTTTATCAACATCTATCTAAAACAAATAATTATACAAAGACTAAAATAAAATTGTAAACCTATTTCAGGACTAAATATATTTAGTATTTTTTTATTTGAATTTTATTCATTTTCAAATGTGCTCTTTAGTTATATTTATAAAAAAGTAATAGTGATGTTTAATTCTTAGTTTGAACATAGTAATTTTATTTGTATGTGATAAACATCGTCTCTACATTGATAGAAAAAGAGAGTTAGAGAGGACAAAGTAATCACAAAGTATTTTATATTTTCTAAAGTGAAATAGTTTCTCTCAGAGAGGACAAAACAAGAAAGGAAAAAAAAAAGAAACAAAATACAATGAAAAAGCGAATTCATGAAATACAATGAAAAAGCGATAAGAATAGTGAGTTCCAAACACGGCTAACTACAAACTCATGTCTCTAATAGAAGAAAGCCGCGACAAGTGAAAGAAGGGTAGCAGAAACTCCAGCAAGTTCGATAGATGCAGCTTCAGAGTTCTGTGGCAGAGGGACGACGAGAGAGCTTGCGGGAGAAGGGGTAGAAGGATTGGTGGTGAGAGAGGGGGAAGGAGAGCTGGCGGTGGTGGCACTGCTACTATTTCCGGTGACATTGATGGCGAGTTTTTGGCCTCCTTGACAGTGCCCTGGAGCTCCACAGATGAAGTAGTGAGCACCAGATTTGTTGAGGGTCACTCTCGCAGGTGGAGTGGTGTAAGTGGCAAGAGGAGAGGTTGAGTTGCAAGAATCAAAATTCTCCTTCGTCACTTCCTCTACGTTGTGTCTGTTAGATCGGTAGTTGAACACTGTAAAACACAAACAATAGAAGATGTCATTAGTTATTTACTTCAAGCATTGATCAAACCATAAATGAGCTATAAATCTCTTAAAATTGTTTAAGTGTTTAATTAATGTAATGATGTATGTTGACTTACCTAGTATGTCTCCAACCCTGAAGGTCTTGTCAGATGCCCAAGATGCGTAAGTTGCAGCACCGTTAGTAGGAACGATCCAGCCTAAGCTCTCTCGAACAATGAAAGTAACTGGTCCAGTTGATGGACCTGGAGGAGGGGCTGGCACAGTGCTTGGTGCTTGTGTTGGTGTGGGGACAGGGCTAGCCCTTGGTGGAGAACCACTCCTACTGGGTCTGTTAACAACGTTAATTGTCAATTTCTGACCAAGGGAACAATGTGATCCGAAGGTGCAAATGTAATATTGTTCCCCTGTCTCGTTCAGCGCCACGGTCGCTGGACCGGAGGTAAGGGTGAAAAGGGTGCTCGCACCGTTGCATGCGTCATAAACTGATTTCGTCACCTTGGCTACGTCGTGATGGCCGTTTGTGAAGTTAAACACTGCAAAATTCACCAATAAAAAAAATTTGAGCTAAATATTCACCTACTGGGTCTGTATCCATTATTCCTTTTCATGACTTATCCGTATTAACGATTAGCGGAAGGATTTTGGGAGATTAACATACCGAGAGTATCACCTACGACGAAGGTTTTGTCGGAAGCCCAGGCGGTGTAGGTTGCAGCACCCCCATAAGGGATGGTCCAGCCGGCGGAATCACCCACCACGTGTCGGGTCTGTGCCATGGAGCCATGAAGCAAGGTGGCTACTGCAAATAGCATGAGAAACAAGCTTCTCGCCATGGATATGTGTTCTTGGAGGTAAGTCGCTCCTCTTTGTTTCTGGACTAGACCTCTGTGTATGCTACGTACTCTTTTCTCCTTCTTTTCCTTGTTCTCCTTCTGGTGATTCAATTGTAATGTGGAATGCCAATGCTTTATGTAGGTATTTATAGCTTTAGAGGAAATTATTCTAAAAGATTATTAAGATATAAGGAGATTATTTAAGATAATATGTAATATGTTAAAAAGATTATATAAGATGATAAGTAGTCTATTAAAAATATTATTTAAGATATAAGTAAATTATTTAGGATAATATATATAGTCTTTTAAAAACACCATTAGATAACATTTCACTAAAAAATTTATAAAAGATAATGTATAGTCTATTAAAAAGATTATTTAAGATAATAGATTATTTCTATTAAGAATAGATTAATTCTTTTTGAAAAGATAACGGGTCCAATTTATAGACGAAATATATTTTCATTTTTAATAAAAAGATAACTTAATTTTTTATGACCTGTATTAATAAATTGATTTAGTTTAGAGTCGTAAAACGGTGAATAGAATGGAAGTGTACTGAGCGGTGGACCTGACCACAGTTAGTTATGATTATTATAAACAAAATAACAAGATTTTAAATAAAGATAATTTTATCAAAAATCTATTTTCTTTAAAAAAATAATAATGAACCTGTTGCGGGGCTAAATATATTTAAAATTTATTTGTTCCTTTATTTGAATTTTAATCATTTTCAAATGTTTTTGTTTAGTTATATTTATTAAGAAAATAATAATGTATATAATTCTTAGTTTGAAAACAACAACTTTATTTTTACTTCATAAACACCACCTAAATATTGATAGAAAAAAAAAGAAGAAAAAGAGATAGATAGATAGATGACAAAAGAGAGATCAATTTTTTTATACTTTTTGCGAAGCAAACACAAAAATATTTTATATTCTACAAAAAACTAATTTATCTCGTAGAATTATGGTCCAAATGAAATTGTAAGATTACGATTTCATCTTTGTAAATAAAATTAATTTAAAATAAAATATAATTAGTTTAAATTATTTTAAAATAAAAAATGAATTATTATTCAAAATAACAAATTTGTAATTAATTGTTAGTGACTGTTTAAATAAAATTAAACTCTATGTTAGAAGTTCACTTAAATTAAAATCTGTTAAAGGTATATGTTTTATTTGATTCCAGTCCTGTGATTCTGGTCAAAGCATGTGCATAAATGCATACATGTATTTCACAGGTGCATATTAGTATGTAAGATATATTTCACATGAAGAGAGAGCAAGGCATGCATGGTCATAATCCGGTTTTTTTAACCAAAATGTGGTACTTTTGTATAAAATTACTTTTAAACATGTGCTTATATGCTAGGATTGATTTCATGTTTGTGTGTTTATTAAAAGAGATATAGAGTTTAAGAAAAGAAATAATAAATATGTTTAAGTTTATGATAAAGTTTTGAATAGAATCAATGTTAAAAATGATTTATAAGTTTAGAAAATCAGCATGTATGTAAAAATAATCAATAATAGGCTTTATAAAGTACAAAACATATGCAAAATTATAGAATAAACATTCTAAAAGTATAAAGGACACTAAAAAAAAAAATTGTAGGTAGACTTGTTAAAACTACGTATTAGTATATGAACAAAGTATAATATATATCATTAGACTCGTCTAATTAGTATATGTACACACTTGTGTAATATATATATATATATATATATATATATATATATATATATATATATATATATATATATATATATATATATATATATAAACTCATATAATGTATATTGCAAGACACATTTAATTAGAGAATGGGTAGATGCGTATGATGTGTATTAGTAAACACATCTAACTTGTCCAATGTATACTGCTAAACTCATGTAATCAATATATGAGCAAAGTCATCTAATGTGGGGTAGCAAGACTTGCCTGATTAATGTATGGGCATACTTGTCTATTGTGTATGTTGTAAAATCTGTTTTAATTATTATTGCAAACGTATGAAAGCTGCAAACAATAGTTTTGATTTAGCCATTATTGTTGCAATAGTTTTGATTTGGTAGTTACAACAATAATTTAACCGTTGTTGTCATCTCAACTCCTCCATCCACCTTTAAATAGGTGTCTTATCCTTCCTCCAAAGATATACCTTCACACTCATATTTCTTCTCCTTACTTCTTTTTTATTTCACTCTCTTTTATTATTTTATGAGTTTATGTTCTCTTTATTTAAGATCCTGAGTTTATAGAGTTTATCTTGCTAGTTTCTGTTATCCTCGGAATATATCCGAGATGTTCATGTTGTACCTTGGGGGGTTTGCGCATACACTATGAATAAATCCTTAAGGCAGTGTTACACACCTCAGGAATTTAAGTGTTTGTGTTCTTATCATATTTTTACTATAGTGTATTCTTAGACTCGTCTAATTAATGTATGGAATGACTCATCTACTAATTTTTGCTATATTCATCTATTCTGTGTATGGATAAACTCATTCAATGTGTATTGTTAGACCTATTTAATATTTTTTGCTATACTCATTTAATCAATGTATGAACAAACTCGTTTAATGTGTATTAAGATTCATTTAATTAGTGAATGAACAATGTTATCTAATGTGTATGGACAAACTCGTCTAATAGGTATTCTGATAACATCCAGTTTTACCTATTTTTGTGTGTTTACTATCATGAATAAATAAACTTTTTCTTAGCTTTTATCTTGTTATATTCTCAAGTTTAATGTATTTTGTTTTGTTTTATATTTTAGTTATTTTATGATTGTTTTACCTCTAATCTCTATTTTGAGTATGTTAAATAAGTTAATAGGAAGCATTTGTGGTGGAGAAAAACAAGCAAGAACTCAATGGAGCATGTTTTGGAAAAGAAAATATCAATTTGAAGCAAATACCCGCATCGGGCGCCACTAAAATCACGCCAGTGCTTCAAATACAAAATGCTATCAAACCTCACAAGGTTGAGTGATAGAAAGTGAGATTGAGCGTCCACAAGGCTAAGCAGTGGAAAGTGAGACTAAGCGCCACAAGGTTGAGCAGTGAAAAAGTAGGGCTTAGCATCATTCAATTCGTAAAACCTATCGCCGAGCGATGGAGGGGTGCCACCAAGCTGTGACTTTCTAGAGTTGCATGTTTCACATTTTACTGATACGACACTTGGCGGTGTTGAGATGGCGTCAAGCGATGACGACGCTGATGTGTCGAAAATGGGTATTTGAACATGTTTCTCGTGAGGGTTTTGGGATTCCTCATTTTGCACAACAGAGAAACACTTTTGGGTACTTGGAGAGCCTCTTGGAGGTTGCTGATAATGTTAATTTTTACCATTATCTAAGCTATATTTCATTAGCAAAATCATCTCTTCCAAAGCATTTAACCTACTTAATCCTCAATTTTACCTTACTTTTGTAAATAAATACATTTTGGGTTACATTGATCTAAATATATCACTAATCCCCATTTTTTGTGTCCTTTTTGTAGATGGGAAGCTTTGTCCAAAAATCCAGATTAATGAGTGACCCGAAATAGCAAGGAGAAGAAGAAAAATGTCAACAGGAAGCGCCTGGCGACACGAAGCAAGCGCCAGGCGGAACAGACCGCCAGTCAAGCGCCAACCAAGCGCCAGCCAGGCGCCCCTGCTACGAACCGCCTGGCGGTAACTGGACACCGCCAGGCGGTAGCTGCCAATTTTTGCCCCTGTTTGCCCGATACCGCCTGGCGGTGAGACCCTGCCGCCAGGCGCCATTGTTCGCTGATGTGGCAAGTTGGATCCTTTTCTTCTGTTTTCGCGAAGGGAAACTCATCTTTGGCATTTTGGAGGCACGAAGAACACATTTGGAGAGCTTGGAGGAGTGCTAGGGCTTGTGGGAACAGCTCCATCTTCCTCTTTGTATCTCTTTCTCTTCCATCTCTTCCATT
>Ga0214544_1004067_pt1 | contig 29621 bp, 24 predicted proteins | sample CNSS3metaG_FD_160074 | JGI IMG/M metagenome (GOLD analysis project Ga0214544, IMG submission 160074) | Root nodule microbial communities from cowpea collected in UCLA plant growth center, Los Angeles, California, USA - CNSS3 | ecosystem: Host-associated > Plants > Roots > Nodule | place: USA...
TATATATATAAATATATATGTGTGTATTATGTTAGCTCACCTTATCTGCTTGTGTACGCGGTACACGGAAGCAGATGTTATTGCAGGTGGATCTGGTGAGGCCTAGAGACGGAGCGGGGTTAGTTTTGGGAGAAGATTTTATCAGAACTTTTATGAAGTTTTTTATGCTTTCAAATAAATTGTAATTATAAATATTCTGGACTTTTGGATAATTACAATCTTATTTATACTTATGAATTTTGGTGTATTATGAAAGTAATAAAAGTTTTTTTTTTAATTTTCCCGCGTTTTGGGAATATCAGTTATAATAAATGAAGTTTTATTATTTACTTCTTTATTTTATTATTTAAATTCGTAATATCTGGTCGGGATGTTACAATCAGCACCTCCACTACCTCCCTATCTGCCGTTGACAACTCATCGGTATTCATGTCCTTATACCGCCAGGGGTTACATGTCCAACTAAAAGGGAATTTGGTACTCCCATCTGCGTTGAGGAAATATGACCTCCCTCCCTCCTTCACCACCACTTTGAAAAACTCATCTTTGAAGTGTTTGAACGATTACGTAAATGCGTCCAACCTGCTTATACTTGTGTCGTAAAAGTATAAAAATGTAAGGGGAGACGACTGCAGATACAACGACTGACAAAGGACACAGAAGGCCTGCAAGTACGCCCAGCTGTTCGGATGCAGTTGAGTAGGCGCTACATTTAATAGGCGGAGCACCCCCATAGCAAAGTCTTCTAACGGCAGCCTAACATGCAGTTGTGAAAAATGGCACATATACATATAAAAAAACTTGTCGGCAGCTCCTTCTTGCCCATGGCAAACGCGCTCAACAACACTCACCGCTCCAATGACACTATATCACGGTCCACGTCCCTTGCAATGACAGGAGTACAATTCAGCCATGAGTTTAGCATCCTGGACCATCAGAACAATGACGACTTGTTTCGAACATCAGCCGCAACCCAATCGTAACCGGCCTTTGTCGGCCACCTACTTTCCGCTATCTCCTCGGGAGGGTCTTCCCTCACTTCAGTTATCGTCTCCATAGGAATTCTCCCCACCACAACCATTGGGCTAACACTCCCCTCCTCAAGACGCCTACCTACATTCTCTCTAGATCGCACACTCCCATTACTTGACGATGACAACGACACACTATCACTAGTACTAGACATACCTTTTGAGAATGAAAGGTGCTGATAGATACAAGAGACTAATTGGATAGTTCTAACACACAGAGATCTTTGATTTCAGAATTCTTACAAATGAGCCAAAAAAACAAATTCTCCACGCAATCCATATATATAAGCGATGATTCCAAATGACACAACTTCTTCCCGCCAAAACTTACAACCTATATGAAGCATCACAATGCACACCAAAGGTCACAACCCTTAAAAATGACGGCGCAAAACCCCTTTGATTAGACATCTGACATCTGCCACCCCTTCACCTACCACAAACCTATTCAAATACCAAGCCTTAACACTATTCATCATACTTAAAGGCTGTGGGACAGGTGTACCACATCTAGTTGACCTAACCAAACACACTTCCCATTCTTTGCTGTTATAGCTATACCGACAAAGACTGGGGGACTGGTGTACCACACCTAGCCGGCTTAGCCTGATTATAGCGATAAAACCCGTCTACATAGCCCCCAAAGACGTAAGTAATCACCATGTATGAACGAGTAATAGTACCCGACCTAAGTCGTTAAAGGGTAACCAGCCTAAGCCGCTAACTTAGGATAATTAAGCAAGAACTTGACAAATTTAGAGCACTACCAGCAAGGCCCCTAAGGGCCCACGATAATCGAACTAAGGGGCCTAACCTAAGACCCAGGTCCACCTACGGCCCAAATAGGGGCTCAGCCCATGACGTGGCTAAGCATAATTAATAATCTATAAATATGTATGGACCCCAACAATTAAAGGTACGCATTCATTACTCCCTTAATTACGAGATTTGACTTTTGAGAGTTTTTGCTGACTTGTGTGTCAGAGTCTCTTCCGCAGGTAACCCCTCTCGGGTCCAAACCGGTCCGAACCAAGATACCCATAAATGACATTTACCAGTTGGGAGGAAGCCTACTGAAGAGATTGCAGACTGGGATAAGGTAACGCTTGTGTCTGACATATCTTATTTGTTCTCCGCGGGAACATAATATAATTAATACAAGACTGGAAGGGCAATGTAAGAATTGTTAGATATTTTTTTGGCTCATATATTATACTTAGTAGGATGAATCAACAAAATGATAAAGTAAAATATATTTAAAATATAAAACTTGATTTAAGTTGATGTACATTGTAAAATTAATATATTAATAATTCTAAACCTAATATATAACTTTATTTTAAACTTATTATTGAATTTAAAGTTTATTTGTAGTAACCTACATGTACATAGCTTATATAATGTAAGTTAATTTTTTCTTGAAATAATAAGAAGAGTAAGTTATTTTTTCCTTAAAATGAGTTAATGTAATGGATAAATAATATTAGTAGGATACCAAGTAAAAAAAATGTACGAAGAAACTTGAGAAAAATTTGGTTATAATAATTTACTCAATTCTTTTTGTAAAATTTAATTAACACACTATTTTGTATATTAAGTAGAGGTGTCATGCCAATGGTTATGGGTAAGTCCTAAGCATCCTTCATTAAGTCGTCTCCAAACTAGGAGAATAAAAAAGTCCTAAGCTCCAAAACTCTCTCTTAAATGGGTTAGGGGTAGAGCTAAGGTGGATTTGGTTCCACTAAAATATTTTAATTAACTCTTAAAAATAATGCTTTAAATCTGACTCAAAGATTGAGTTTAGTCATCTTGGGTCAGTCAGACCAAAAGTTGAGATGGACTAAATCGATCCAACAACCGAGAATGGTCGACTTGAGTCGAAGATTGAGATGTGCCAGGCTGGGAACGGTTGGCTCAAGTTGAAGGTCGAGATATGCCAAATTGAGCCATGGATCAGTTGATATCCGAGATGGACTATCACAGGCTAAAGGTCGAAACAGGCTAAATCGAAGGTCGAGACGGGCTAAACCGAAGGTTGAGACGGTCGGTCGGGTCAAAGGTCGTGATAGACTAGTCGGGGCCAAAGGTGGTGATAGACTGGCTCGGGCCAAAGATCGAGATAGACCGAGGAATGAGTCTATCTGGCTCAGCCAAATTTAACCAAATTTCGACCACGACAGACTATCTCGATTTTCATCAAATTTCAATCATATTTTGCCAATTTAGCGGAGTTCACCTTGTTTGAAATTCGACCAAGTTGGCCTTGACCAAATTTCGGCAAAGTCGGCCATACCCAATATTTGATCGAATTTGACTTAGTCTGCATCGGCCAAAATTTGATTGAGTTGTCTCGACTCGTGCTGAAGTTTGAGATAGGTCAGCCTTGGTCGAACGGCAAGATAGACCTGCCCATGTTGAAGGTCAATCTTTGCCAATTTGTGTGAAGTTCAAGACAAGACGACGTAAACTGAAAGTTTAATAATATGTTTTAAAAGTATTTTTCAAGTTTAAAAAGAAAGTCCATAGGCTGACCTTGTGCAAGACCTAGGAAAAAATTAGAATAAAGAGAAACTCATGGGAAAAATTAATAGCTTGGTTAAGATTGTTGATTTATTTAATTTAATTATTTTATTATGAAATATGGAATAATTATTTACGTCATTTAAGTTATTGATTTATTTATTTTGATTATTAATATTATATTTAATATGGAATACGTGTGTTTAAAAATTTATAATGTGCATTATATTATGAGAAAGCATGAGGCTTAGTGGTTATGTATTTGTTTGGTGTGTGAATGGATAGGGGTTTGAGACATGGTTGGCTTAAGAAGTATTTGTTTTTTATTTTTTTTTTCTCTTTCATTTTTGTGTCATGTGCCACTAAATGGTTGTTTTATTTTTAGGTTTAATTACTCTTTTGGTCCTGTTTTTTGTCCAAAAATGTCAAATTGGTCCTCCAATTTTTTTAAGTTTCAATTTGGTCCTGATTTTTAATCATTGATGGAATTTGGTTCTTTTCGTTAAATTTCTTGAAACGAATCAAGGATTTTTCTTCAAAATTAACACTATGATTGTGTTAATTAAACCTTATTTAGTTCTTTATCTCTCCGTGTGATGAAGGATTGACCACAACCAAGGATGGCGGGACATGCTTAAGAAGAGTAAGCATGTTTAGAAAGGAAGTTCACTAATCCTTCATCCCTTTCATTTGTGTTTGTTATTTTTGATTCCCTAAGTTGACTTAGTTGAATCAACTTTAGTTGACTTGTTGACCTTGACTAGGTTTGACTTGTTGACCTTGACTAGGTTTGACTTGTTGACTATAGTTGACTTGACTTAAGCCAACATGCTAATCTATGTTTATTTGCTTTGTAGGTTAATTAGGAGTAAGAAAGCAATGCTAGGTGGCGCATGGTGATTGGGAAGCATAAAAGATATGGAGGAGAGAGTAAAGCAAAGACATAAAGCATAAAGTAAGAGGCATAAAACAAATGTACCTACGTACCTTTGGTCTCCTTTGTTTTTAGAACACTTTGGCCACTTTTTTGAGACATGAGACACACTCTTTGTCTCCTTTTGTGCTAGAACGAAATTAGCCTTGCACACACCATAGTTAGCTCTTTTGTCTCTCATTTTTGTAACCTTATTTGACCTAGGTTCTAGAAGCTAGGGTTAGGTTTTTGTAGAAACATCCTTAGGTATCTTTTATTTGCTTAGATGCCCCTAAACTCTTCTATATAAGGGGTGCTCCTAGACATGTAAAAGGGTTGAACATTTTGAAGTAAAAACACTCTTTTGTCTCAACCATTTGTGAGAGTTTCCTCCCTTGGGAGTGAATACTTTTAAGCTTTATCTTGCATAGCAAGTGGCGGCATACATCCACTCATTTTCAAGGTTGTCATGGCTTCTAGCCTAGCCTTGTAGTGGTATGCTTCTCACATTTTTACCATTCCTTTCCTTTCCGTTTTATGTTTTCTTCTTCCTTTAATTGTTCTTGGCTTTCTATGGTTTATGTGCCTTCCATTTCCTTTTTGTTTTGAATCAACCCATCATCTTCTTCTTTTGAGCTTTGTGAAAGGAACCTTCACATCTAGATAGCATGCTATCTTAATGTCCAGTGGGGATTTCACTTAGCTTTCTTAATCAACTCACACCATATTCAATAATCTTAAAAGAAAACAAGATAATCCTTCATCACCGTGGCCATGCAGCAATTCGCTTTTTTTCTCCTTATTCTTTCTTTCTTCATTTTTTCTACTGTTGCTACCACAATTCTTAGATAAATAAAAATGACCAAACGATTAAGAGTTAGTTTTTACATTTTCATAATCCTAACATACCAAAACGGAAGGAGAAAATATAGAGTTTGAATACTAGGGTTTTTTTAGGAGAGAGTGACAACTGCTAGCTTAAATAGGGTTTGTTTAATAGTGAGAAAAGGCATAGGAGAAAATCCGTGGAGAGTGAAAGAGGAAGCTGCAGGAGAAACGGAAGGAAGCAATCTAGGTAGGGGAAGCTGAACTTGTGTATACTTTCTGGTTTTTGTGGTTTGATGCATGGTTTTGTTGTTGATCTTTGTTTGTCTTTTCCTTGGCTATTGGATACGTAAAACCCATTTACGTGTGGGGTGGTGGGCTCTTCTTGAACCTTTTGGGACATTTGTGTAAGGAGCCACTATGGTTGCTCGCATTCTTTTCTTCTTTTCATGTTGCTTATTGGTTGTGAGATGTAATCTCATGGTATGCACAACCACTACCATTCATTTTCATGATCACGTTGCAGCCATGTGTGTAAAACCATTTTTCTTTTTACAACACGTTTCCTCTTTCGAGTGGAGAAGTGCAACTGAGTGGGCATGGTAGACCTATATGCTTTTTATCTAAAGTACCACATATGCACGTTGTATGCTTTTGTTGGAAATATTTAGTTTCTATGTGTTGCATGATTGAAAGTGTTTATGAATGTGAGGTTTTTCCATCTTACCTGAAGACCCATAGATGACTCTTTTGCCTGTGTGAGGCAATAGAAAAAGGTCCTCTTCACATGTATGAGGCAGTGGAAGAAGATAGGTTTGAGTGCTGCACTCTCTCGCCTATGCGAGGTAGTGGGGAGGGTAAAGATGTTTTGTGTTAGTTTTGGCTCATTCCTGAGTATAATGCTTGGTGTGCAAGGCACTAAAGCTTTTACTCTTAAGTTCTTGAGGAATAAGGGAGATAGGTCTGATGCTGCGATGACAGGATGACTCAAACCCATTGGTTCTAGGAAACTAGATGACGTGATGGGTAACGGGTGACAGAAAAACTAGAGCGTGGTTGTGATTGTTATTCTTAAGTATTTTACTTGGATGTGATGATGAGCATTACCTGTAACGTTTGTTTTGCTGAAGTTCATTTATATATCATTATTTATGGTTAACTTCCCCTATTTTTTTGTTTGTGTGTTTGTTGTGTGTATGATGATCGTATGATGTGTGTTATACGAGAGCAAGTGATAATGCAGATGTTTATGGCATGGAGTAGATTGACAAGAGGATGGGGTCAACTTGGGATTTTAGTCTATTTTGTTTAGTTATTTTAAATTAAATATTAAAGAAGATGTAACTTCTTTTATTTGTTGATGTTATTTGAAAAATTTTAAACAATTCATGTTTTGAACCACAAAATCTTATAATTAAATTTGAAATTTTTATTAAGTACGTTTTGTCAATAATCATTTTTCGCTAAAAGTATAAGTTTTCGTGACATCCTAAATTTGGGTCTTACACCCTGGCCTACAGGGCTTTTGTTGACCTTCTGGTCTTGTGGGTTTTTTAATGGGAGGCTTTTTGGCCCTGTGGGCTTTTTTTACTCCAACCTACTTGGTTAGGGCCAAAGCCTTTAAGCTGGGCCAAATTGACAACTCTAGTATTAAGTATCCAGGACAATGAGTATAACTTAAGAGTAAATGTATATTGGTTCTTTATTCGGTTGAAATGTAAAGTGATTTTTAAAGAAAAAAATGTATGTATGGACAAAATTTTTTTCAAAAAAATAATACTAATATTTAAGAATATATTATTATATTATTTAATACAATCAAGTTTATTACGACCTTAAATTTACTATAATGCAATGTGTAAGATCCGGGAAAAATAAATAAATAAATATTTATTTAATAAGTGCGACGATAAGAATCCTTAAGTTAATTAATGTGGAGAGAGAAGACAATGAATAATACTAACTCAGGTGGTTAACAATACTTGGCTGTGTTGAGAGGACTTAGGTTCGAGTCATGTGTATGTTAATTGTGTGTTAATTTGATTGTTTACTATTTTTAAATTATCATGACACATGAGTTGGTTTAATTGGTTTTGCATTTGCTTTGAAATTGTATGATTGTGGGTTTGAATCTTAGGGGACATGGAATAGGTTCTTTTTGCCAAATCTTTTTTTTTTGCATGAGGGAGAATGGTCAGAAAATCCTAGTCGTCATGGGGAGCAACTAGAAGGTTAAGAAACAACAATGTAATGGTCCTTAATGAGCATTTAAGTCCTTTTATTTAATTTTCGTTTTTTCATGCCTTTAATCCTAGTTAAGGTAGTTAAGATCATTTTTAAGATAGGAGAGTAGATTTAGAGACTACCAAAGGGTGAAGGGCTCTCGAGAGTGTATTCTGAGTGTGTAAATGGGGCTAAGAAACGTTGGTGTGTGCTATTGAGTGGACGCCTTCGCGGAACAAAAGAAACTTTAGGAAATTTTGCAAGCTTGAGCAAGGGAAACCAGGTTAGGGGAGCTATCATTTCCTATTTAAATGATATTATCTGCAATTGTGTTATATATTGATGCATGAAAGTCTTCTTCGGAACCAAATTCTTTTATCATTTAACCTCATGATGTTTGTTGTATGTGATTTTAGGCAAAGTATGCGTGTGCTTGTGGTTTCCGTTATATTGAGTTCTCTTTGTGACTCCATCACTACGGTGATTATTATGATTCTTCTTTTTGGCTTTGTGTAATGTTTAGAGTTTCTCTTCTAAGTACGGCACATTTATTATTATTGCTATTATTATTATTATTATTATAGTTTATTATTATTTTATTTTACTATTATTATTGTTATTATTTTTCTTATCATTATTATTCTTCTTATTATTATTATTATCCTTAATATTATTATTAATAATTTATTTTACTATTATTATTATTATTATTTTTATTACTATTACTATTATTATTATGATTATTATTATTCTTATTATTATTTTTATTTTTATTTTTTTATGATTATCATTATATTTTTTTATTATTATTGTTATTTTTATTATTGTTTTATTTTATTTATGATTTTATTATCATTATTATTGTTTTATTTGATTATTATTATTTTATTATTATTGCTTTATCTTATTAGTATTATTGTTTTATTATTATTGTTTCATTTCATTTTATTTTTATTTTTATTTTTATTTTTATTGTTTCGTTTTATTATTATTATTATTATTATTATTATTATTATCATTATTATTGTTGTTGTTGTTATTTTTTTTTATTATTATTATTACTATTTTATTGCCATGCGATATTTTGGTACAATGATTATGTATTCTTCCTTGTTTGTATATTGTTTGGTTGTCCAGGATTGTGTTGGGTATAACACTTTGTTTTGATGGTTTTATATGAATAAAGGGAAAAATTTGAGCTTATACTTGAATGATGCATATGAGCTGTGATGTTGTAAATTTGAGTATATGAAGTATATGAATGCGTATTTTGGTTTCTGGATGTTTGAGAATTAGATCGTTGGATGCTAGGAATTGAATTAGAGTACCTAAAACCAGTAGTGTCACATTAATGGTGTAGCACTTAGTGGTGTATAGTGAACTGCTAGGTGATAGCAAGAAATAGGGAAGGCCTGTGTGTTGTGGTGCCCGACGGTGTTGTGGAATCGCCAAGCGGTCTGCACTGCCATTTCGCCTTGTAGCACCTATGTTGCCCCAAGCGATAGTGCAAGTGGCAAAGTGTAGATGCGTTTTGCATGGCTTGTTGTGTTGGGTCTAGTTTGGGATATGCTTGACCATATCACGAGTGGGTAGGTTTGTGATTGGTGTTGGAACGCATGATTAATATGAGCGGGGAGGTTCATATTAATGATACTCTGTGTAAGGATACGAGCGGGGAGGGTCAGATGTTTCGTGCTCACACTTCAGAGTTGCTACGAGCGGGGAGGTTCGTAGCTGGATGGATCACACTTGTTGGACTACGGACGATGAGGTTTATAGAGTTGGGCTACGAGCGGGGATGTTCGTAGAGTTGCACGAGTGAGTAGGTTCATGGAAGCATTGAAATCCCTAAGACCAGCTTGAGTGTGTATCTTGTATAGGGCAGTGTGTTTTTCTTAAATTCATTTTAATTTGTTAAGATGTGGACTTAGAACAAGAGATGCTTGACTATGTCATGAGCGGGTAGGTTCATGGCTAGTGGTGAACACTTGATAATATGAGCGGGGAGGTTCATATTATGATGCTCTCGTGTAAGGATATGAGCGGGGAGATTCGTATGTGTCGTGCTCACACTTGATGTTGGTATCGTGTTACAAAATGTTTAGCGTCTAGACAAAAACTAAGAGGGGGGTGAATTGGTTTTTAATATTAAAATTAATACTTTAAAATTTTTCTAAAAGTTTACTGATTAATTTAATATTAGTTCCTTTAAATGCAACAATAGATACAATAAAGAGATAGAGAATAAGATTTAACACAAATATTTATACTGGTTCAGATCAAAAGATCCTACGTCTAGTTGTTAATCTCTTTAAACAAAGAGATTAACTCAATCACTAAAAATATCAGATTACAATTAGGTAACAAAAGAATAAGGAAAAGGAAATACCTCTCTTGAAGGCGCAAGAGATGAACAAACTTTCTTTGAATCACACAGAGAACTTGACCTAGCTTTGCTAGCAACAACAACACTAAATCTCCTAGAAACCCTCTTAGGAAAAAGTTATCGCTCTACCCGCACTAGGTTTTTCAAAGCTCTTTTAAGAACACTCAGAGAACTTTCTTTGCAGTCACAACACTAGCACTCTAGCTTCTAAAAAAGATAACTTCGAAGTAGCACTGCAATTTCCTTAAATAAGGGTTTAAAAAATTAGGTCAAAAACTGAACAATCATGTTCAAACTGATAAGGATAATCGATTATTCCAGTGTGTTTTCTAAAAACAAAATTTTGAGCAAATAATCGATTATCTAGGCTGATAATCGATTATTCTAGTGTGTTTCTGAAAAATGAACTCAACTTAGGATAATCGATTATCACATTGAAAAGAAAGTAATGATTGCAAGAGAGAAGTGACAAGGTGTTCAGACATTGGTAAGCATGTTTTTAAAAAGGAGAAACAAGGTGTCGAAACCTTGGTAGGGTGTTGAAACCTTGACTTAAAGAGGAGAAAACAAGGTGTAAAAACCTTAGCAGAGTGTAGAAATCTCGACTTAAATAAGATAAATAAGGTGTCGAAACTTTAGTACAAGGACCAAGGTGTCGTAACTCCGATGTGCATGAGAAACAAGGTGTCGAAACCTTGGTGCAGGGATAAAAGTGTCGTAACCTTGATATGTAGGAGAAAACAAGGTGTAGAAATCATGGTGCAGGGATCAGGGTGTCGTGACCCCGATATGTAGGAGAAACAAGGTGTCAAAACCTTCGTGCCTGGGTCAAGGTGTCGTAACCTTGATATGCAAGAGAAACAAGGTGTCAAAACCTTGGCACAGGGATCAAGGTGTCGTAACCCCGATGTGCAAGAGAAAACAAGGTGTCAAAACCTTGGTGTAGGGATCGGGGTGTCGTAACCCTGATATTCCAGAGAAATCTTGATTGATAAGAATGTAACTTGAAGGAGGAAACCCGAATGTATGTTTATCTTTTTGTGTTTTTTTAAGGGGAAGGATTCGATAACCATTCATATGAATGAAAAGGACTTTTATCCGAAAGATTTTTTTTGGACTGAGGACCACATATATTATGGTTGTTTGTGCAAGATGCATATCATTATGCCAACTCATGCATGATGAATGCATGTACAACCCTTTTTTATTTTCTTGCTACTCAGTGTTAAAACCTTAATGCCAGAACCAGGGTGTCGAAACCCTGGTACTCATGAAAACCTGAATGCATGATGGAAAAAGGTTGGTTGGGATTTTTCTGCACGTTTTTGAGTCAATTGTTTTATTTTCAATCATTAAACTCATTAATTTTGAATATTCCACGGAAGTGATGGATGTCACACATCTCGAGGTCTAATATGAGAGATGATTATGCATTTGACTTTCTCTTTCGCAAAATTCATGTGGACTTGCCTGAATTTGTAGACGAGTATAAAGTGGGAACTTTTGGAAGGGTTTGGAGGAGATTGGGATAGCCATGTGGGTATGTTATTCCTCACACACCCTTTAAAGGATATGTAATTTGTGAATGTCAAGGTGAAAAACACAAGAGTCCCCAAAAGTTGCCCCGATTTTGGTGTTTTGGAGCAAGTGTTTGAGAATATGGATATGTGAATGTTAGGGCGAGAAACTCATGAGACACACAATGTTGCCCTAGGTTCAAGATACCGAGAAGAATTTGAATGAAGTATGAAGATAATGGATATGGAAGGGATTTTATCAAAAGGATTGCCTCATTTGGTTTATGTTCTTTTCACTTGCCTTTGATAAGATGACATGAAGTTCCCTTCTTCTTGAGACATTTTATTTATTTCTTTCTTTTATTTATTTTTTCTGAAATCAATTCTTTGGTCTGATCAATTTATTGAGCAACTCTATTTTTATATCATTTCCTTTGAAGCATCATCTAGACAACATGCATAAAATTTCCAAAGGTTTAGGAAGGGTTGGATGAGGTGAAGAGGATTGACTAAAAGTTAACCCAATTTGATTTGGTCTCAGTGCAACATATGTTTGGGTTTGCCCATCTATTGATGACATGAAGAAAATGATAGGGACTTCAAGAGTTGGCTCAGTGTGAGAGTATAGATTGACATAAGGGCACAAAATGTGTTTGACATGCCCCGATTATAGAAGAAAGGGTTAGAAAAATAGAGGGGACTTCAAAGGCTTCTCCAATTTTAGGATCAGTATTGACACATTACCCTAGTCGAGAAGGAATGAAGATATTTAAAAATGATGGGGACTTAAAAAGCTTTCCTGATCCGAGGACCTGGATTGATGCACAAATTATGTTTGTTCTGCCCCAATTATGGTAAGGCATGAAGAGGTTGAAATATGGTGGGGACTCTAGACATTGCCCTTAGTGTAACCATGATAATTAAGGTGAAGTTGCCCTTTCTTTGGATAAATGAATGGTCATACAAATGGTAAAATGATGCAACTGCCCTAGTTTGGATTTTGGAGAAAAAAGTTTGACAATTGTATGCAAAGGTTGGACAAGGTTTAGGTTGCAAGTAGAGGATATGGTAGGAAATGAAGATGAAATCCATGAAGAGGATGAGAATGAAACAACGAAGGAGGATGCCCTTTATCTAATTGATTAATCATGCTTATTTTAAGGAGCTTTTGGCACATGTGTATCAAAAAACTGTCTTAGTCATTGAAAGCAAATCTCAAAACATATTTTTCAATTTTTATTTTTCCCCTTCTTCTTTTTTATGCCTAAACCACCCTTTCAGGTTTTTAGTATAGTAGACATTTTTTTATGTTAAGAGATTTGCTCATAGTCTACCTAGGACAGGTAGCTCCTTTCATGTTGGTCCTCCATGGAATAAAAGAAGTAGACTTTGTAAGACCCGCATAATTTAATTAATTAAATAAATAAATAATTAATAAATGCGGGTAGTAGAAGCCTTTATGGCATTAAATTCCGATTGGTATGACGTGGAAAAGTGCTAGCTTAAGTGGTTGAGAGTACTTTAATTGTGTGAAAGGACTTGGGTTCAAGTCCTATGTATGCCGTTTATGTGTTATTTAACTATTATTGATTTAATGATATGATTAATCATGTTTCTCATGATATAATGCTTGAATTGTATTAGTTAGCATGAAACATGAATTAGCATGATGGTTTAGCATTGACTTGGCATTGGTGTGGTTATGGGTTCAAGCCTTGGAGAACCCAAATTAAAATTATTTTTGGCTATTTATGGCTTTGGCTTGAATGTGAAGGGTTAACATAAACCCTAGAGGAACTAGCAGCCAATAGTGGCTGTAAAACAACCCATAATGGGACAATGAATGGCCATTAACAATCAATTAAGTGTCATTTTCGTTTTTGATCATTGGTCTAGCTTTACGGCACCATTTAAAAGGCAAAAGTGAGGTATTAGGAAAGGTTTTGCAAGGCTGAAATTATAGCCAGAAATAAAGCACGAAAATTGGAGAGTGGTGAGGTTTAGTGCAGAATTGAGACTGAATTGAGAGGAAGCCAAAAAGGGAGGTCATTGGTGATCATTGGAAGGACTCAAGTAATTCAATTTTAAGAAAAAGGATCCAGGTTAGGGGAGCTGAACCACGTTCTGTCTGACTTTTTATGCGTAATTGTATGATTATAGAATGCATATGTTTGATTTTTTGTTAAATTGCATTAAAATTTGCGTTTCTAGAATTTTTCCAAAAACCGCTTAGTGGGTGATGAATCACCGCCAGGCGATAAGTTATTTGTATGTTGGTTTTGGGTTCCTGCGAAGGGATCGCCTGATGGCGCATCCCTGGCCGCCAGGCGACACATGGCCTGTACCTAGTTTTTTTTGTTTTTATGAAGGGCCTGGCGAGGACTGTCGAACCGCCAGGCGACACATACCCTTTTTGTTTCGGATTTGATGATGTCGGGGTTTTGGGGTGGTTTTGATAAAGGAAAAACTTGGGTTTCTCGTGGAGGGAAGATTTGGTGTGGAATTGTCTTTGAATTCCATGTGATGGATGGTTAAATCGAATGAAACAATGTTATGTTGTAAAATTTGGGGGGATGTTTGTGTCTGAACACCTTAGGACTGTAATTTTCAAAGAAAATAATTGTAGGGAATAATTTAAAGAATGCAATTGGGTTGAGAATTTTAAGATATGGGGGTGAGAAATGGGCTAAAATCATGGTTGCACGCATGTCTTAAGGTTCGCAGAGCTTGGAGAAATAAGTGTTCTTGGAAAAATGCAGTAACCGCCTGGCGGTTCTCAGTTTTCCGCCAGGCGCCCTATCAGGATGCAGGTGTTGGAGTTCTTAGTGCGTTTTGGTTGGTGGATAGAATTTTGGTTCATAGGGGATAGAAGTGTGGAGTAGAGAAATTGACTGGGGCTCCCTATACGATAAAACTTGTGTTACAAAATTATATGGATTAGGAGATGCGTTGGAATGGTCCGGAATTAATAGAGTGTAGAGTAGTAATGGTAGGTGTGAAATTGATGATACAATAACAGAACCCAAAATTGCAAAGGAAGAGTGAGACGAGGAGCAAGGCTCTAACATATGTATAGGGAGAGTTGAATGAATGAAAATTCAGTTTGAAGTATGGATTAGAATTAGGCATTTCTGCCAATGGGGTATATGATAGGTAATGTGGTATCAAGATTTCTAGTGCTGGCCAATGAATAGTATTCCATAACAAGAGTAACAGGATGGCATTAGCTTAAGACCAAGGGCTAAAAGGATAATGATAGGGTGGAAATGTGGAAACTTAGGTCTGAAAATGTGAAGTAATAGGAGGATATGGAATGTTATCAACTAGAGGATGGTAATTAAACATCGCTATTGTTAGTATCCAACTAAGTTATATGATACTGGGGAAAAGACCAGATGAGTAATTGGAGAGCAACTGTGTCTGTGCTGGAAGACAAACCAGTTTTGCACAAACACTGTCATGGTGCCTAACGATAATATACCAACCGCCAGGCGATAGCGAGGATACAGAGGAACCCAGGTGCGAGTGGCGCCTGGCGGGAAGGGAGGTTCCGCCAAGCGATAAAAATAGAAATAGTGGGCTATTGGAGTGTTGGCGCCTGACGGTGTGGACTCCCCCGCTAGGCGGTGGTTGTTGTGAACGTTGGTTCTGAGGCGCTGGGCGCCTCGCGGTACACGACATCCGCTAGGCGATCTAGGAGCTGACAGTGCCTAGCGGTACGTGTCCCCCACCAGGCGATTTTGCTGCTGTAGCCTTGAGTTGTTGACTCCATAGGCGTGATCTACAAGGCTTTTAGTGATGCTTTAAAGGTGGGATTGCTGGTGTTCCTTGAGTTGTGGCTCGTGATAGGGGTTAAAGCACGTGGTATTCCTTGAGTTGTGGCTCAGAATAACATCTCTTGAGTTGATGCTCGGGATGACGGATGAACACGAGGAACCCTTGAGTTGTGGCTCGGGTTGGCGAGTGTTGCCGGTGTGAGTGTGCTGGTTGTGGCCAGTACGGATGGGTCCAGATAGATTGCCCTCCTCAGTGGTTGACTGACGAGTTTGGTAGTCTTGGGACGTTGCGAACTATGTTCGTATTTGGGAACTCCACCTGGCGCTACGATATATGATCCGTAGCAAAGGTTCCTGCACGTGCTCTATCGGTTGTGGCCGATAGGTATGGCAGCAAGTCATCTTGAAGTAATCACTAGAAGATGTAGAACACAAATGACCTGGTTATGTCCAAGTGGTAGAACTTAAAGATTGGAAGCTCTTTTGAATGATTGTGTGGTATATGGATATGCTGTATATGTGTATATAATTTCATGTGCTTTATCTGTTAAGCTCACCCTATCTGCTTGTGTTTGGCGATGATCGTGTGTGCGGTACACGAGAGCATATGATGTTGATGCAGGTGGTCCTGGTGAAGCTTAGCTACAGAGGGGGGATAGCTCGGGAAAACTTATGTTTTACTTTTTCTTTGATTTTGAAATAAGTTGTAAACCCTTATGGGTCTTATTATAACATTTTGTTTTGGTGATTTATGGATTTGAATACTGTTTAATTATTTAGTAAAATTTAAATTTTCCCGCGTTTTGGGACAATGAGGTATTATTAAATGCAGCGTATATTAATTTATTTCCTTATTTTATTGAAAATCACTAATATCCTGACGGGATGTTACAGGCTTTATGGTGGAAAGGTAATTAAAAAGAGATGAGTATGAAAATCTCATGTTATGCAGATTAGACAAATACTTCAAAAGATATGATATCAAACATTATCAATTCATTCAACCCGCTGATTTGACCAAAGAATGTTGTCTCTTTTTTTTGCCTAAACTGCCCTCTCAAGTTTTCAGTCTAGCAAACTTTATTTTTTACTTCATTTTTCCTTTCTTTTCTTTTTCTTTTTTCTTTGAATTTCTTTTTTGTCTCGACTGAATTAGAGACCACCTAACCAGTGTAGGCAATAATAAACTAGTCAAATGTACCCAACGTAACAATTGTGTTTATCAATTTGGATAATGTCAGTGTTGACAAGGCAAATGCTTCATTCTAGGAAAGTCGAAGGATGGGTGTTTTCGAAAAATGCACACACGAATGTCTTGAAAAAAAATCATTGTTCTCAATTAAACATTTGACCCCAGAAAAACGTGACACCCCATTATTCTTTTTTTTTCTTTTGATTATTCATTTTCTATTTTTTTGCTGTTATTTTTTTTGTAAAAATAATGAATTTGATGATTTGCAAGGAAACAAATGACTCAAAATGTGACAATGTAGTTTTATTTCCTGTCGCTCATTTTTTGCAACACCGTTTATTCATATGAGGTGAGATGCATGATATGGATTAAAAAACTATGTACATGCCACTATGGATAACGACAACAATTGAATGCAATGCAAGTTTGTGCCTAAAAGTCACTTACTCACTTGTATGCCGATGTGATTAAAGAGCACTATGCACGATATGCAACTAATTGAAAAAAACTACATGAGATGTAATGCATGTGCCAGGGTAGTTGCCTAAACTTAAGGATCAATGGCATTTCCCACAACAGTTGGTATACAACAAGGAGTGAGAGTACCAAGGAAACAAGCAAACTCTAGCTAGGGTTTTCATAATGACCACTTGGGAAGTTCATCCATTGTGGCATTGCTACACAATCCCCTCTAACTCTAAGTTACATAGACCCGGGTATAAAGCCCCACTTATGATATGCAAAGTGTGTGTGTGGAGGGAGAATGATGCATACGCAAACCCCACCTGTAAAACAACCAGAAAATTCCCTAGGCAGATATGTAACAAAATAAGAAAAACAATTCACACACAATTATTACAAGAGACAAATGTTTACACATGCAAATAGAGACATGAATATACAAATAAAAAGAAAGGGAAAAAATAAGGAAAAACCACATCCAGTTTGCATATCTAATTAAATGGCTTGACTCTCTAGCGTCCCCAGTGGCGTCACCATCTGTCGCAATCAGAATCGCGACGAGACGACGAACCAAAAAAGAAAACAAGTTTAAAAAGAGATTTGGAGTCACCACCATAGTTATTTTGGAAAACTATGGAAAACCATGAAAAGACAAGTCTGCGAAAAAAACAGATTTTGAATTCGAGAGTCGGTTACGCGTAGGGAAGGTGCTAACACCCTACCGCACCCGCTCGAGGGCGGTACCTTTAATTAAAAATTCAAAGTTGATGTGGTTTTCAAAATGTTAATTTTCCCCAAAAATAATGAGACAAATAATACTAAAAAGAAACAAAATATTTTTTTTTGGGCCCAACAAAGATTGACCTTGGTCCTATGTATTCTCATTCAGAATGAGAAATAAAGGTTACGTTGTTCTCTAAGAAAAACGATTTGGAAAACTATTTGGAAAATGATTTAATTTTTTTGGAAGTCAACCTGACAAGGACTGGCCTTGCTCCTACGTATCTCACAGTGGAGAATCAAGGATCATGTAGTTCTTAAAAAGAATTTTTGCTTGAAAATGTTGATGCTTTTGTATTTTGAAAATTTTATGTTTTTTCTTGGTAGTTTTGAATTTGCTTGAAAATGCTGATGTTTTTGTATTTTGAAAATTTTGTTTTTTCTTGATATTTTTGAATTACTTGAAAATATGTGTCACACGACGCGAGCGGTCAGACGAACACTAAAAGAGAAATAAAACTACTTTTGTTATTTTTGGAAATGAGTATCACACGGTGCGGGCAACCGGACAAACACTAAAAGAGAAAGAAAACTATTTTTGATTTTTTGAAAATGAGTGTCACACGGTGCGGGCGACGGGACAGACACAATAAAGCACAAGAGAATATTTTTCGTTTTTTAGATTTTTCTATTTTTTTGTTATAATTTAAAATATTTTTGTTTACTCTTTTTTTAGAAAAAAATTAATAACAAAAAAGGATAATAGTGAAAAAAAACAACAATAGTAGGGTGCATGAGTAATGTGTGAGGTGCATGAAGTAAACATAAAACAAAGGCAAAAAATAGAAACAAAGAGATAGGGGGTGTGTGAAGTAAATGTGAAGGTGCAACGAGTAATACATAAACACAAACCCAAAAATGACAAACAAAGACATAGGGGTGCGAGACTATCACATGTGGGAGGTGCACGAAGTAAGCAGGTGGGGTGAGTGAAGTAAATGTGAGGGTCCAACGAGTAATACATAAACACAAGCCCAAAAAATGAGAAACAAAGACATAAGGGGTGCGAGTTATCACATGTGGGTGGTGCACAAAGTAAGTAGGTGGGGTGCGTGAAATAAATGTGAGGATACAGCGAGTAATACATAAACACAAGTCCAAAAATGAAAAACAAAGACATAGGGGGTGCGAAAAGGAAAAATAAACAGGTCTATCAGGATAAAAAAACAAGTAGTGGTGCATGCAGTATAGGACAAAGGTGTGACGAGTAAATCAATCAAATTGACCCAGTAAACAAACACAACAATCCAACCAAAAAAATGTGCATAGATTTAAAAAAAAAAGGGTTGCACGAGTAAAAAGTGGGTTGAGCCCAACTCTTCAAACATTAAACACTAGGGTCCCCTCATCAAACCAAAAGAGTCGTTATTCTCTAACGTAACATCCTCTTCCCGCTGCCCCTGCAAGCGACCACGACTCCAGCGGTAGGCGCCGCCATCGCACATCTGACGGAAGCCGAGAGACGTCTTTGTTGCCGCCAGCCACCCCCAAAGGTGTCACCAACGAGAACCGAGCCTCCCGAATCGTTCCCTAATCACGTCTCCTCCCCTTGTGAGACCTGGGCAGCTTCTTCCTTGCCATGGCCGGTCAAGAGCATCGCCAGCGATGCTACTTCTTTTTCTTCTTCTGCGCGAGGTACCCTACGTCCAATACCATGACTAGCCGTATCTTTTCCCTTGAGTCGTGGCAGCCGTAGCGACACCGTCACCTTTCGTTCGAAACTTCGACTCACCGGTGGCATTGCCGCCGATGCTTACCTTCCCCTTTCTTCTCTCTGTTCTCTACTTTGATTTGTATACTTATGCAAGTGAAATGTGATGGTGTCGTGTAGGCATGATGGAGGAGTACGTGATAATGTTGATGGTTTTGGTTAGGACCGTGTGTGGGTGCTTTGTTGTTGGTGATTAAGGTTTGTTAGTGGTCGTTTGATGCAGGTTCGTGATGGAAGTGATAATGGGAGAATCTGTGTTGTGTAGGAATATTGGGGTGGAGTGAAGTGAAAGGATGATGGATTATGGTGTAGTTGGAAGAAGGTTGGGGAAGATGAAGGTGCTTTTTGTTTTTTAGAGCACAGAATGAGGGAAAGCCCCCATGAGTGATAAAGGTGAAGGCCTCTTTGAATGAAGGAACTCTGATGATATTTGTTGTGTCTCTACTCTGTTCCTTTCCCACCTCGAGATGTGGGATAAGGCTGAAAGCAGATGTTGCTTCCTGCTACTTCCTTCTTCAGCCATCATGACCATGACCAGCTAGCTACCACCCTAACTATCAGAGACCTTAGGTCGGCTATTATTAGAGACCTTACGTTAACCTTTTGTTTTTCTTTTTTTTTCATTTTTTTATTTCATTTTTTTATATACATATTTTTTGAAAAAGGAATAAAATAAAAAAGTAAACAAAATATGATTAAAATCAAAATTAAAAATTAAAATTAAAAACAAAAATTAAAAACAAAAAAGAGATAAAATAAAATAAAATAAACAAGATAAAGAAACCAAGATTAAATAAAATAAAACAAGATTAAACTAAATTTAAAATGAGATGAAAATAAAGTAGTTATATATCCATACTCAAATCAATGTTCATTGCTCTTTTGTTTTTTGTTTTTTGTTTTTATTTCCTCCTCTTCCTAATTATTTTCTAAAAACAAAATTATTTTTTACTCGGACGAAATTAGGTGTTGATATACGACTAGGGTTTCTAGGTTTTCCCTAACATAGCAAAAATTATAAAACGTGAAAAGAAGCTATTTTGCGCTAGCCAAGGTTGGAACTCATATCCAACCAATTACCAATCATATGCACAACCAAGAAGCCATCACATGTTTCATGACATTTCATGCACACATATATTTATAACACCATGCCATGTGTTCATATATGCACACAAATAAATTAAATATCACACGAATGGATACACATGACTCAAACCCAAGTCCTCTCAACAACACTCAATATGCTCAACCACTTGAGCTAATATTGTTCTTGTCATAACTCTTCGCATCAATTAACTTAGAGATCCTTTTACTCACATTTATATTAAATATTTATTTATTTATTTATTTATTTTTCTTGGATCTTACAACTTCTTTCTCATATTGAGTTTGCATATAATAGGGTGAAGCACTCCACTATTTCTCACTCTCCTTTTGAGGTTGTTTATGGGTTCAATCCCGTATCTCCCTTAGATATTCTTCCCATCTCCACTCATGAGGCATGAACTTGCAAAGATGGAAAATTAAAAGATAAAATGATCCAAGACTTGCATGCGCAAGTCAAAGAGACTATTGAAAAGAGGTTGAGGAAACATCAAAAGTTTGGTAACAAAGGGAGAAAGGAAATCCTCTTCAAGGAAGGAGATTGGGTTTGGCTTCACTTGAAAAAGGAGATATTCCCTACTCAAACGAAGTCCAAACTCTCTTTTCCAAATCATTAGGAAGATAAAAAACAATTCTTATGAGTTAGACTTACCTCCTAGTTATAACTTAAGTAATTCATTTAATGTGTGTGATCTTTCTCCTTCGGATATAGCGTATAAGAATTTGTGGTCAAAATCTCTCAAAGAAGGGGATGACAATGAATGCTTGACCACACATGACACCATACAAGCTCTCCCAATGAGGATCACACGAAGCATGTCTAGAGGGGAGACTTTTATTCCTTCTACTTTATCTATTTTGCATTTCATTATGTTAATCTCCCTAAGTGGAATTAGTTAACCTAAACTTAGTTGATTGATTGACCTTTGACTAGGTTTGACTTGTTGACTAGAATTACCTTATCCTAAGCCAAAATGCTAATCCATATTTATGTATTTTGTAGGTGTAATTAGGCTAAGAAGGCTTGGATGATGTGGCACAATCCTAGGCCTAAAGTGGAGATGACATGGAGCTTAGGTGGAAGAGAGAGGAAAACGTAAAGCAAATGTACCTTTGTACATTTTTTCTCCTTTTACCTTTATTAATTTTTGGCCTTTTGTAGAGACATTCCTTGTCTTGACCAATAATCACTCTGGGTTTCCCACCTCCCTTTAGTTTGTGCATCTCTTAGAAGATGCTTCTAGAAATTAGGGTTTTGTAATTGCTTAGACACCCTTTTGTATCTTTTGTTATTGCTTAGAGGCCCCTAAAAATCTCTATTTAAGGGGTGCTCCTAAATATATACAGGGGTTGATCAATTTGAGTAAAACTTCTATCACTAGTGCAGATTTGACATTTTACTTCGCCTTATAGGCCTCGGTTATAGCGAAACCGAAGCCTATAAGGAGGCGGTGACATTTTTGCAATTTCGTCCAATTATATTGCCTCGTGTGTGTACAAAACCAGTGCATTAAGAGGTTTTAGGCCTCGGTTGCAAAAGAACCGAAGCCTATAAGGCAGCCCAGTAACCAAAATTTCAAAAATGCCATCAGCGTCACCACTTTTGGCTTCGGGTGTTTTTGAACCGAGGCAATATGAAGAGGTTTTTGGCCTTGGTTAAAAAAGAACCGAGGCCTATAAGTCAGCCAGTAACCCTAATTTCAAAAATGTCACCAACGCCGTCACATTTGGCTTTGGGTCTTTATTGACCGAGGCCATAAAGGGACTTTAGGCCTCGGTTATTAATTGAACCGAGGCCATATGCCCTATTTAGGTTCCCAAATTCGCGACTTCGCACTATTCACCTTCGTCCCTGAGCGAACACTTTACGCGCGGTGGAGGCATTCTCGTCTTTGTTTTCTCGTGTGGTGGTATTTGGTTCGTCATTGGCGAAGGAGGTGTGCTCGCAACTCACGGCAAAGGCGTGATTTGGTGGTCACTCTCTTCCTTTGTTTGCGGTGGTGATGGCGACACAGTGGTAGGGTTGCCCGCAACAGTGGCTTGAAGTTCTGCTTCGAACGGCGGTGGAGGTGCTGGATATCTAGATCTCTTGGCTCTATTGGTTCATGGTGGTTTGTCGTTGTCACATTCAGACCGTCTAGTGGTAGCATGGGTCTGCGCATCATGGTGGGTTGCTCGTTCAGTGCTGGTGAAGGTCTGGCCGCGACAGCGTTTGTCGACGATCTCAATGGCGAGGATGAGCGTAGCAGTGCTAATGGTGGTACGAGCAAAGTACCCCTATGGCTTTGGGTCCTCAGAGAACCGAGGCAGAAAAGTATCCCCTATGGCTTCGGTTGACACCCGAGGCCAAAAACCACCCTTTTTTACCTCACCCCAATATGCCTCGGTTCTAGAATCGGGGCAGAATATCAAAAACAACCGGGGCCAAAAGCCCTTACTGCACTAGTGTATATTGCTTTAACCATTTTCGTGAGCTCTCCTCTAAAGATTGGAGTTCTCTTATATGGCCTTATCTTGAGCTATCAAGTGGCAACATTCATCACTCATCTCTATGAAAAAGTTGGCCTTTTGGTCCTCACCAAAGAGTGGCGTGCTGCATTAGCTCCATTTCCATCTTCTGTTATTGCATTTTCTTCTTTGTTTATATCATTTCCATCCGGTTATCTTGTTATAATGATCTGTTTATGTTGTTTCTTTGATCAAATCATCACTCTCTTGCTCTAGAATCTTTAGAAGTGAACATTCATATCTTGATAACTTGTTATCTTAATGTCTAGTGGGAATCTTATCTAGGTTTCTTAAGAATATAAAACACAATATTTTACAAAACTGAAACTACATCAATAAATAAATAAATAAATAAATGATAGACTACTAGATGGCTACAATGATAATTCTAATAAAGGAAAAAACTTCATAGTTATTTTGATGTTTCAAAGCAAAAGAAGGGAGATTATTGTGCAAATAAATAAGAATAAACAAATAAATAAATGAAATAGGCATTAAAAAAGTTAATTCAATTATATAAACTTGGCTTGATTTTCTTGCTTTTTCTAATTAGGATTTTTCATTGATATAAAAAAGATTGTTATTCAATTTAATTTCGAAATAAAACTAAATTAGTTAAAGTAACCACTCAATTGATTTTTTAGAACGATTATTCATTTCACTATATATTGTTAAAGTACCAATCTTTTTATTAACTAAACCTTTGTTAAATGTTGAATTAACTAGGATATCACTGGTAAATTTATTTTAGTTTTTCTCACTTATTCCATTATATCTATATTAAAAGAACTAATAAAACTTAATTTGTTCCACCGTATACCTACAAAAAAATTACTATTTTACTCACATAAAAGATTATTAATTAAAAAAATTAATGAGTTCTGATGAGTTCATCTTCAAGCATAAAACTCCATTCGCATAAGATGAAAGAGTTCATGGATAAATGGAAATGTTGAAGCAATGAGAAAGGAGATGAAGAGGTTCAGTGATGGTGATTTAGGGAAGCTCTTAAGTGAGGTTAAGCCAACACTCAAGGAAGGAGGCTAGAGGAAGCCACTAAAGGGAACTCTAGCCTAGGTTGATTCACAAAAAGAGAGTAATCCAGAGTCATCTCAATAGCATAACTCTACTATGTTCATGAATGAATTTTGCAAATCCTAAAGTCTTCAATTTATATGAAAAAAGGAGAGGGAAAATGGTTTAGAAAATTGAATTTTGGAGCTAAAAGGAGTCATGCCAAAAGTGTGACTTGCCACATACGCAAGTCACATGTTCCACGCTTGTAGGCGCACAAAAGAGAGCATTAACCCTAACTTGATCTCCAAGTTAGCGCACCAAATTAGGGCTAATGTGTCTCCTCTTCTCAAGCCCAACTCCTTCTAGATCCAAACTCCATTTTAGGCCCCAAACTCACCAAGGACCAAATGCATGGCCTAAAGAAAACCCTATACTAATGGGCCCAAAATACAAAGCACCCTATTAAATCCTAGGCTAGGTCTTCGCATCACCCTTTGCCCAAGTTAACTTTAGATTTAACTTGTCATGCTTAGAGGAGGTTCAGTCTTCTTTTATCCTCCTAACCATAACTCTAGTTATAGGTCCCTTGGATAGAGGCATGTCATCATCCCCACCCTCTTAAGATGGAATTAACCTAAAATATGAAGGTTTGGCTCATTATCAGTTCCACTTGCAAAAGGAATTAAGTTAAAGACATTAATTAACTTCATAGTCCTCTAGCAACTCTAACCTATATGCAATATGATTTACTCTCTTGAGTACTCTAAAGTACGGGTGACAATGCGAGCCAACCCGACCCATTTAGGCCTGACTCGCACTTGGCCCGCACAATGCAAGAAGACCCACCCTGATGAAGGCGTGACCACCTTCTTAGAAGATCACTCAAGAAGGATCACTAGAAGCATGTCTAGAGGGGAGTCTTCTATTCCATCATCTTTATCTTTGTTTTGCATCACTTTAGTTTGAATTCCCTAAGTTGGTTTCTAATTGACTTATTTTAGTTGACTTGTTGACTTTGGCCCAAAGTTGACATTTGACCAAGATTAGATTAACTTAAACCAACATGTTAATCCTTGTTTGTCTTGTTTTGTAGGTAATTAAGAGAAAGTAGAGCATGGCTAGGTGACACATGATGATTGGAGCACATGGATGATGTGGAAGAGAGAGGAAAGCAAAAAGCATAAAGTAAAAGCAAAAGTAGACATGTACCTTTTCTCCTTTTGCCTTTTTGGTTTATTCCTTAGAAGGCTACTTGGTCTTCTTCCTCTTTTAGCCTAGAATCCTCATAGGAATGCATCCACCAATCACCTCCCATCACTTGGTTGAGAATCACTCTAGTATTAGGTTTTTAAGGTTTGCTTGTTAGTCCTTTTCATGTTTCTGTATTTGCTAAAGGACCCCTATGAACTCCTATTTAAAGGGTGCTCCTTGTCTTGTAAAAGCGTTGATCATTTTGTTATAAACTTTGTGCATTCAACCACCAATTTCCGTGAGCTCTCCTTCCTAGAAGTGAACTCACCTTTGCCTTACCTTGCTTGCAAGTGGCCGCACCATCACTCATCTCTAGGGTTTGGTTGGCTTAGATCCCCCCCTATGAGTGGCGTGCTTCTTCCATTATTCATCTTTTATGCTTTCCATTTTTATTGCTTCTTCTTTCATTTTGCTCTTTAAGTGTTGTTATTGCCGTGTGTGTTTTAAGCTTGAATCCAACTCTCTTCTTCCTTTCATGAGCTTAAGAAATGAACCTTCACATCTAGATAGCTTGCTATCTTAATGTCCAGTGGAAATTTTCAAAAAGCTTTCTTAAACAACTTCACCATATTCATAACTCTAAAGGAAAACAAGATTATCATTCATCATTTGGTATCTAGAGCCTATGTTATTTTGAATATGGTGTTTTTCTTGTGCTAACCTTTGTTTTGGTGGCTTATTTGGCTTGGAGACCTCTCGGCCTTGTGGTATTCAAAGATGGTGTGCACAAATTTTTCCACTTCACTTGAGGTTAAAGTATCCAAAACCTCTATCTCTTGATATATGTTGTTTGGTGAAGTGAAAACATGACATTTTGATTCTTATTATTCCTTTGGCCGAGAGCTTGCTAAGTTGTTACCATGCCAAAATTTTTCATCACATGTTGAAAGTCTTCTTATAATTTTCCTAGCTACTTTTGAGTCTCTTGTCATATGCTTTTTTGAGTTTTCTTGTTCTTGTTTCTAAGTATTTGAGCTATTGCATGAGATCTATGCCTTTTGTTGTTGTATGCTCCTGGAAATTGATTTTGACCTAAATTTTAAGGAACTAAGTGTTCAAGACACCCTAAAATATCCTTTTCATCATCTTAAGTACCTAGTTTTAAAAAGAAAAATTATTTTCATGACCAAAAACAATTTAGCCGAGAGCTAATGTGTGGCTTGGTGAATCCATTTGACCATTTTTACTAGGTGTTATGCTACCAAATTTTATACTTGGATTTTGGGTGATATTGGCAAATTAGTTCCATGCTTTAACTTGGTTATGATCTTTCTTGGTGTATGCATAATTTAAGGTATAATCTTGGCTTGGTCAAATGCTTTCCATAGAGTCTTTTAAAAGTGCTTTTCTTGTTTTACTCTTGTTCAAGTTTTGTCTTTAAAACAAATTTCCTTAGAAGTTAAACTTTCTTGTTTTTGTGCTTTGTTTGCCTGTCTTTAGGTAATCTTTGTTTTGTCTTAGTTGTTTTCATTTCCTTGTTTTCCTAGAGTGTTGTGGTCGAGCCACTTGTTTTGCTTTTGAAAGGTTTTCATCAATTTTAAGGTGTTTTCACTTGTTTGGAAGGATTTTGAGTGCTAGCCTTGTTTGTGTGCTTTGGGAGTTTGATCAAAAACACTTGGGTGCTTGTGAAGTCCACACTTGGTCTCGGGTTTGGCTTGATTTATTGTCTAACATCTTTCTTGTCTCGGTTTTTGGTGAGGTTTGGTGTAGGAACATGAATATGGATCCAATCTTGGAGGTAGAATAGGAGGAGGAATCGACTTCACCTTATTCCCCTCCCATGGTGACTCCTATGGCCCAAGAAAGTGAACAAATCACCCTTGCCAACATCCTACGTGAGATGAAAGTGAGTAGAAGGGAAACTTTTGATCAATTAAGGGCGGATAGGAGACAAAGTGAGATTTTCCTACAAGAGCACATCCAAAGACTTGAGCTTAGAGAAGATGAGAGGAGAAGGAGGAGATCTTGTTCCGAGGACTCTAGCCATGGTGGAAGAAGAAGAAGGCACGTCCATGATGGTGGGGGAAGGCGCAATCAACTCCCACAAAGACAACCTCCACCAATCAAAATCCCAAAGTTCAAGGGGGAGAATGATCCAAACCTCTACATTGAATGGGAGCAAAAAGTGGATCAAATCTTTAATATTCATTTAGTTAGTGATCAAGAGCAAGTAGACTTAGTAGTTTTAGAATTTGAGAATTTTGCCATGACATGGTGGCATCAATTGTGTATGGACAATATTAACCAAGAGTCACCCGCGGCCTCTTGGATGGAATTAAAACTTTGATGCCCGCTAGATTTGTTGTTTCCTACTATAGAAGGGAGACTCTTTTGAAGCTCCAAAGGCTTCAACAAGGGTCCATGTGTGTGAATGAATATTTTTAAATGATGGAGTCCATGCTTCTCAAAGTAGGACTCCAATTTGAAAGTGAAGAAGAAAAGGTAGCTAGATTTGTGAGTGGTCTTAGAAGAGAAGTTCAAGATGTAGTTGAGTTGTATGAGTACTCTACTCTTGACAAAATTTTACACTTGGCCTTAAAAGTTGAAAGTCAATTGAAAAAGAAACAAGAGGCCAAGAGGAGTACTCCTTACAATGACTACTACTCTAGGACTTGGAAAGGAAAAGAAAGAAAGGATGAGAAACCTCCTTCCAAAGACCACCCACATAGGACCAATTCGTCTAGAACCTCCCATGAAAGTGCAAACTCTTCCCAAGGTTCAAGAACTAGTTCCATAAAATGTTTTAAGTGTTTGGGCTATGGTCACATTGCTTCAAATTGCCCAACAAAAAGGAACATGATCTTGAACCCTAAAGGAGAGGTTGAAAGTGAACATTCTTCTCCCCCCTCCCTAAAAAGTTCTTCCTCACACACTTCTTCCCAATCTTCAAGTGAGGATAAAATCAAACCTAATGAAGGAGGTTTGTTGGTGGTTAGGCGCATGTTAGGCCAAGTGCCTAAAGAATTTGAAAACCAAAGAGAAAATATTTTTCACTCAAGGTGCCAAATCAACAACAAAACTTGCTCCCTCATAATTGATAGTGGAAGTTGTATTAATGTGGCTAGCACAAGGGTTGTGGACAAGCTTGACTTGAAAACCATCCCTCATGCCAAGCCCTATAAGCTTTCTTGGCTTAGTGAGGAAGGTGAGATCAAAGTGGACAAACAAGTCCTTATTAACTTCTCCATTGGAAACTACAAGGATGAGGTGTTATGTGACTTAGTGCCTATGGAAGCAACTCACATTTTATTAGGAAGGCCATGGCAATTTGATAGAAAAGCTTTTCATGATGGCCATGCCAACAAGTTTACCTTTAGCTTCCAAGGCAAAAAGATCACATTACTACCTCTTTCACCAAGAGAAGTCAATGAGGACCAAATGCAAATGTTAAAGAAAAGAAAAGAAGAGAAGGCGCAAGGGCATGGCAATGAGTCCAAGAAGAGCATGATCACCCTCAAAGGGGTGAATAAGGTAATGCTTGCCCAAAAACCCATCTTCCTAGCTTATCCTAGTGAATCTTCCCCCTCCTTCCAAAACCCTCACTCTAGATGTCCCTTAGACTTGTCATTAGTCTTAGATGAGTTCAAAGATGTTTTTCAAGAACCTCCAAAGGGTCTCCCACCCCTAAGAGGTATAGAACACCAAATTGATTTCATACAAGGCTCATCTTTGCCTAATAGGCCAGCCTATAGGACTAGTCCCGAGAAGGCTAAGGAAATTCAAAAACAAGTGAATGAGTTGTTAGAAAAGGAGTGGGTGCAACATAGCATGAGTCCTTGTGCAATGCCCGTGATTCTTGTCCCCAAAAAGGATGGAACATGGAGAATGTGCATAGATTGTAGGGCTATCAACAACATAACCATCAAGTATAGGCATCCCATTCCTAGGTTAGATGATTTGATTGATGAGTTACATGGTGCAACCATATTTTCCAAAATAGACTTGAAGAGTGGGTACAATCAAATTAGAATCAAAGAAGGTGATGAATGGAAAACCTCTTTCAAGACTAAGTTTGGATTATATGAATGGTTAGTCATGCCTTTTAGCTTGACCAATGCACCTAGTACATTCATGAGACTCATGCACCATGTTCTTAGAGAGTTCTTAGGGAAGTTTGTTGTGGTGTACTTTAATGACATTCTGATTTATAGTATGTCTCAAGATGACCACTTGCATAATTTAAGGAGTGTGTTAGAGACCTTAAGGAAGGCATACTTATATGCTAACATGGAGAAATGTGTGTTTGGGATGGATCATCTGATCTTCCTAGGTTTCAAAATAAATCAACATGGGGTCCATGTGGACCAAGAAAAGGTGATGGCCATCAAGGATTGGCCTCCCCCAAAGAATGTGAGTGAGCTTAGGTCCTTCCATGGGTTGGCTAGTTTTTATAGGAGATTTG
>Ga0214544_1004068_pt1 | contig 29620 bp, 20 predicted proteins | sample CNSS3metaG_FD_160074 | JGI IMG/M metagenome (GOLD analysis project Ga0214544, IMG submission 160074) | Root nodule microbial communities from cowpea collected in UCLA plant growth center, Los Angeles, California, USA - CNSS3 | ecosystem: Host-associated > Plants > Roots > Nodule | place: USA...
CTAGAGATGTTATCTACTTCTTAATCCGAACATACCGTGAGTCGATTTTGAAAAATCGCATGTCCGCTTACATCTTACTAAGCTTCTCAAATCGCTGTCAGATAGATTGTTCACAGGAAACTATTCAAACTCTTGATATTGTTCTGCATTCGTACTACAACTTCGTGAGTCGGTCGATCGCCAAGCAGAGGCATCAACCTATCGTACTCCTGCGAGCTACATCTTTGTCTGTATAGTTGCGCTAAATGATTCACTTGAAAGTCAGATAATCTTCTAATTAAATGCAAACTGGTTAATAAGGAGGATTGGGCCGTAATTAGGTTGATACTAATCAAACTATAAATATAAGTCAATTGAAACTAAAAAATCATTTTTAAATTAATTTTAAAATTTGTACCAAATTGCAAAAAGTGATGTACAGGAATATGCTAATCAATGTTCTAAAGAAGAGTATACCACTTCCTTAACGAAAATGATATTTCAAAAAAAAAATTTGACAAGATTTTGACAAATATGACGTGGCACCAGAGTTTTTAAATTTTTATTACAAAAAACTTTATTAAGGGAAACGTTACACGTGCGGAAGTTGCTTTGTTAAACTGAAATGGAGAAGTGTATTGGAGAGAGAAAGAGGGAACGGGAATGAGAGAGAAGTGAGAGAGAGAGAAAAGTAAGTTCTGGCACATTGTCGTCGGAGTACCAGAGACACAAAGAGAGCGAAAAACAGTGATCCCTTGGAGCATTGGGGGCAGAAAGTGAAAGAGAGCGAGAGATCGAAATATAGAGAGAGTTTAGAGTAGTGGTGGAGACAGAGACAAAGAAAAAAGGAGTGGTGCAAAGGAAGAAGAGAGGAACATCCATTGAAGACCGCAAGAGAGTGAGAGAAGTGAAGCATTGCAGAGTTATGCCTTACTCCCCACTTTTTTTTAGTTGTGTTTTTTGGGTTTTGTCTAGTTAGACAAACCACCCACTTTAGTTGATGGAGATTGGATGATGGAGAACAGTTCGTAAGTTAGTGAATTAAAGACAAATGATCCAAATACGAAATATAAATAAGCTTTACTGAAATCTGTAATCTATATAAATAAAGTTTAACGTAATTCCCTACATACGTATGCCTAACTCCCCAGTTTGTTTTGAGTGGATCTTTTTTGGCTATTGTACAGTTAGACAAACCACCCACTTTAGTTCATGGAGATTGGATGATGGAGAAGATTTTGTAAATGAGTGAATGAAAGATCAATGATCGAAATACGAAATATAAATAAGCTTTACTGAAATCTGCAATCTATATAAATAAAGTTTAACGTAACTCCCCACATACGTATTTCTTACTCCCCACTTTGTTTGAAGTTGTATTTTTTGGGTTTTGTCTAGTTAGACAAACCACCCACTTTAGTTCATGGAGATTGGAGAAGAGTTTGTAAGTCAGTGAATGAAAGAACAATGATCCAAATACGATATGTATAAATGACCTTTACTCAAATTTGCACTCTATAAAAATAAAGTTTGACGTAACTTCCCACATAGTTATGCCTAACTCCCCACTTTGTTTGAGTGGTGTTATTTGGGTTTTGTCTAGTTAGACAAACCACACATTTTAGTTCATGGAGATTGGATGATGGAGAAGAGTTTGTAAATGAGTGAATGAAAGATCAATGATCGAAATACGAAATATAAATAAGCTTTACTGAAATCTGCAATCTATATAAATAAAGTTTAACGTAACTCCCCACATACGTATTTCTTACTCCCCACTTTGTTTGAAGTTGTGTTTTTTGGGTTTTGTCTAGTTAGACAAACCACCCACTTTAGTTCATGGAGATTGGAGAAGAGTTTGTAAGTTAGTGAATGAAAGACCAATGATCCAAATACGATGTATATAAATGACCTTTACTCAAATCTGCACTCTATAAAAATAAAGTTTGACGTAACTCCCCACATAGTTATGCCTAACTCCCCACTTTGTTTTGAGTGGTGTTATTTGGGTTTTGTCTAGTTATACAAACCACCCACTTTAGTTCATGGAGATTGGATGATGGAGATGAGTTTGTAAATCAGTGAATGAAAGATCAATGATCGAAATACGAAATATAAATAAGCTTTACTGAAATCTGCAATCTATATAAATAAAGTTTAAACGTAAGTCCCCACATAGGTATTTCTTACTCCCCACTTTGTTTGGAGTTGTGTTTTTTGGGTTTTGACTAGTTAGACAAACCACCCACTTTAGTTCATGGAGATTGGATGACAGAAATTACTTTGTTAGTGAGTGAATGAATGATGTGATCGAAATATGATGTTTAAATACAATTTATTAAAATCTGCAACTTATTATCAAAAAATTTGACGTCACTCCCCACATAGTTATGACTAAGTCCCCATTTTTGTTACAGTTCTTTATTTTTCCTATTGTGAAGTTAGACTACTACCAACTTCATTGAATGGACATTGGATGATTGAAATTACATTGTGAGTGAGTGAATCAATGAAGAATGATCCAAATGTGTTATTTAAATTAACTTTAGTGAAACCTGGAACCTATTAACATAAAGTATATTGTAGCTCCCCATATACGTATGCGCTACTCCCCACCACTACTCTAAACTCTCTCTGTATTTCGATCTCTCGCTCTCTTTCACTTTCTGCCCCCAATGCTCCAAGGGATCACTGTTTTCCCTCTCTTTATGTCTTTGGTACTCCGATGACAATGTGTCGGAACTTACTTTTCTCTCTCTCTCACTTCTCTCCCATTCCCGTTCTCTCTTTCTCTCTCCAATGCACTTCTCCATTTTAGTTTCCAAACAAAATAACTTCCGCACGTGTAACGTTTCCTTTTAGTAAAGCTTTTTGTAATAAAAATTTAAAAACTCTGATGCCACGTCCGATTTGTCAAAATCTTGTCAAATTTTTTTGTTCAAATATCATTTTCGCTTCCTTAAATGTCGAACAGATACAAAAGCTTTTAAAGTTTTTGGATGACGAGAATGAGCAAAATCATGTTGTCAGCCACATTCAGAAGGCCAACAACAATGTTTTCACTCACAAAACACAACAAGGTAGACTCTAGATCTTAGATATTTTACAAAAATTGAACCTATAATTGTGAGACTTCCTGATAACCCTACTATTATTGCTAAGTACGTTGGAACAAAATATTTTTCAAAAAATTTCATGATTTTTAATGTTCTTTATATTCTAGAATTCTTCTTTAATTTGATTTTTTACAATCTCTTATTAAAGACCTAAACCAGAGACTAATCTTTTTTTATGAGCATTGTTAGATATAACACAATACTTCATACAAGATGAATGGGCGTGCGATTATGCTATAGGGTTTATATTACCTTGATGATTGTCTTCTAAAGATCATCTTTCCTTTAATATATCTCTAAATTGTTCTAAAGATAATGTTGATGTTTGGCGTTAGGGCATCCTTCTGACAATGTTACTAAACAGATTTGTAAAGTTTTTTCTTACTTCCATGGTTCCTGTAAAACCATTTGTGAAATATGTCATTATTCAAACCAGCAGCATAAGGTGCCCTTCCAACAACCAACAAGCTCTCAAACTTCATTCAAATTCCTGTTGCGATCTTTTACTTCGAGACATTGCCTCAACATTAAATTAAAACTTGTGCGGTTAGAATCTTCACTAAATCAAAACATTTAACTATCAAATGTCAAACCTTTCTTTCTCTTCACATGTTATTGTTGAAGGTGATATTGATAATTCATTTGTAGGAAATGATTTTATGTATAAATAATAACAAATATTTTAATATGAATAAATAAGTTGTAATTAATATTAATTATTAATTTCGTGGTCAACGAAGTGTTGAGCTACAATTCAGAACAAGGCCACCAAATGCGCATGATCTTGTTTCAGCAGTGCGAAACATAGAAAGATCCCTGAAGGGTCAGAAAATCAGAGACATCAAAATTGGCACCCCATTAGCCATGGAAGTGCTGCAATCAACATTCCCACCTTCAAGCGGCACATTCAGACCTGACGTGAGAGACAGTGTGATGGCACCAATGCTGAAGTTCCTAAACAGAACCAAGTCTTTTTTCTTCATAGATATATACCCCTATTTCCCGTGGTCGCAGAACCCATATAACATCAGCCTTGACTTTGCTCTATTCAGGGGAAATTCCAGCATAAGAGACCCTGCCAGTGGCTTGGTCTACACCAATTTGTTGGACCAAATGCTTGACTCACTCATCTTTGCCATGTCTAAACTGGGGTACCCCAACATCTACCTTGTCATATCCGAAACAGGTTGGCCTAACTATTGTGACGAAGAAGAACTTGGAGCAAACACATTCAGTGCTGCCACATACAACCGCAACCTCATCCACAAAATGTCAACAAAGCCACCTATTGGAACCCCAACTAGACCCGGAGTGGCAATACCCACCTTCATCTTTTCACTGTTCGATGAAAACCAAAAGCCTGGTCCAGGAACAGAGGGACACTGGGGCTTGCTACATCCTGACGGAACGCCAATTTATGATATTGACTTAACAGGAAAAAAAAACCCATCAATAACTCTGCACAATTACCAGCCCCAAGCCACAATTCACCACACAAAACAGGTTTATGTGGGACTGCAAAGGAAACGCAAGAAGCCGAGTTGAGTGAAAATTGCACTCAGGGCATTTTTACTGTAATGAGAAAAGAGCAAATGAGAGAAAATTTCAAATTATTATCCTACCATTAACACTCAAATAACCCTAACAATCTCAGGTCACTTCAATGACAACAATTTCGAGTAGTACAATGCACTCAGCCCTTATGCTTACATTAGTTCACTTTCACGTAAAGATGTCATCATCTTAATTCAAGAAACCAAAGCTTAAAAACCTACAGAATTAAATTAAATACGTACAAAATTTGAAGAGAAACACTTGCAGCCGAAAAGCGATAATTTCATTGATTAAACATTTAACAAGAAACAACAACTTAAAATTGTCTATACAGAGATGATAAGATGGAGATTAAGCACGCTCGCCCCTAATGCGTCTGGCGAGTTGAATGTCCTTTGGCATGATGGTCACGCGCTTGGCGTGAATGGCGCAGAGATTGGTGTCCTCAAAGAGACCAACAAGGTAGGCCTCGGCGGCCTCCTGGAGGGCAGAGACGGCAGAGCTCTGGAACCTGAGATCAGTCTTGAAGTCCTGCGCTATTTCACGAACCAAACGCTGGAACGGGAGCTTCCGGATCAGGAACTCTGTGCTCTTCTGGTACTTCCGAATCTCACGGAGCGCCACCGTCCCTGGCCTGAATCTGTGCGGCTTCTTCACGCCGCCGGTGGCCGGAGCAGATTTTCTGGCGGCCTTCGTCGCCAACTGCTTGCGCGGTGCCTTTCCGCCGGTGGATTTGCGAGCGGTTTGCTTGGTACGAGCCATTCAGATGACACGGAGTTGGATGGACAATTAAATGGGTTTCTTAGTGATTTCAGTAGTTGTCGGCTTATGGTTGAAGCATTGGATGTGAGTGTTATATAGTGAGATTTGAAATTGGGGTTTGTGCGCCAAGGATGAGAGGGAAGAATGAGAAATTTTGAGCGGTAATTTCGTTTCGGCTACGGACGGGTGTGATTTGTTTGAAGGTGTGGCAGTGCGCGGATCGGTGACGTGGCTTAGTGGTAAGAGAATGTCAAGATTGAATTTCATAATACTTTCTGGCCAAAGACCGTCAAAAACGGGTGCAACAGGTTGGCCATGGCCCATGGGCATTCCTTTTCGCACCTCCATGAGTTCCTCCTGCACTCTTTTGAAGTGTGTAAAATAATAAATTATTTCTAAATCTAGTGTGCATCATCTTCACTTTTTTCTCTTTCTCTCATGTTTGCTGCTCACTCGTGTCTCTTAGTTTCATGTACCCCGTCTCACGTCTGTTGTCACTGTCACTTGTTAGTGCGTGAGTATTACTCATTACTTGCATTCATTACTCTCTTTCAAATTTTTTTTTCAAAATGACTTCTCCTTGAAATACAACAATCAAGAAAGCAAAAAAAAGAAGAAAAAACTCATGCTTCATCTGATGTGGGTTCAATTACGATGAATAAAGGGAGTATTGAAGATTTCTAATATATATCTAAGAAAATGTGAGGATAATGAAGTTATTGAACTAGACATTCTCCTTCATTGACACGTGTGCTAGAGTAATGGTATTTTGGTCATTTTCTTGTTGTAGTGTTTTGGCGGTGTAGTGTGTTAAATGGTTTGATAGACATTTGCTGTCAGATTTCAAAATCCTTCTTCTCCAAGCCAAGTTAGTTGCGTCCTTCTTCTCCAGGTAACTTTCTTCTTCGTTCCTCCTTCTTCTCTATTTCTCTTTCTTCTTCATTCCTTTCTTATTATCTGTAAGTTCATTTTCTTAACTTTTTAACTACTTTTTCTTTGTTGATCGTTGTTGTTGATCCTTTATTTTTTTTTTTATTAGAAGTTAAATATTTTTTATTTACTGTTTATTGTTCTTCATGCATCTTTTTTCTTTATCCATGGTTTTTCTTGTAACATCCCTACGGAATATTACTGATATAAAATAAATAAAAATTAAAATATAATAAGGGTCACATTTAATATGAATTATTTCCCAAAACACGGGAAATTTAAAACTTAAAATATACGAGTCATAAAACCAGGAGTCCATAATTTATAAAACTGAAATAAAAGTCAATGGCTCCTGCCAAGTTTACACAATGTTCTCAAAGATAAAATGATAAATATAATACATGTGTATCTACAAAATATCCCATGCTAATCCTCGCTTCGAGTCTAAGCATCTCCTGGCCCACCTGTCACATCATCTGCTCCCGGATAACAAGTTACCCGATCATCGCCACACACACACAGAAAAGGTGAGCTATGCACAACATATATAAAGAAAAACATGAGTAAAAGTATGTTTCCCAACCCAAAGTAACATAACTAATTTCATATTTCATAATCACCCAACCATGACCTCATAGTCCTTCATGAGTCATATGCATGAACTAGGTCTTGAGACTTCCCTGTGCTCCCACGAAACTGACTCATTCGTGGTCCAACCCTATGAGCCTATCCTGCTCATAGTCCTGCCCTACAGACTCCTCGCCTGTAGTATAAACATCCAAGTCTCATAACTTGGACCATGGCACGCATGCAATCACCATATTATGGACTCCTCGCCCAATAGTAGTCGACGGGAACATCACAGTTCCTTGCCCATCGTGCGCCCGACACATGCAATCACCATACTAAGGACTCCTCGCCCATTAGTAGCCGACAAGAACTCAACCAGTTTCATGCCCATCATGTGTCCAACCACCGAGCACATCCCAGACCCCTATTGGACTTAGTCCTTCAAGCCCAAACATCACACCACATGCATATACAATCTATTCTTATGACGAACAGCCAAAACACACACTCACAAGCACAAGGAACATAGAAACTCGCATAAACTGGCTTAAGCTATGGACCTCTCGCCCAAGCTAAGCCCTCAGCCTCGCTTAGGCTAGTCCACCGCGCCTGAGCGAGCTTAATACAGCAACAACATCAAGTTATCGCCTAGGCGAGATCCTCTCGCTTAGGCGAGTTCATCTCTCGCCCAAAAACACAATTCAAACTCGCCTGGGCTGAAATACACGCGAAGCACCAAACATGACCAAGACATCTCGCTTAGGCGAGGCCATCTCGCTTGAGCGAGACTCTGGTTCGCTCAAAACACATAAAACATCGCCTGGATGAGAAATCGCGCTCAGCATGAGCACACCTCCTTGTTATCTCGCTTAGGCGAGTCAATCTCGCCTAAGCGAGAGTGTCACTCGCTCAACAATAACACAGCTCGCCTAGACGAGCTACAAGACCTTTAAATCAAAAGAGTAGCTCTGCAATTCTCGCTTAGGCGAGATGGACTCGCTTGGGCGAGACTTGCAGGGTTTTGCCTCTGTACACGCACACAAATACTCGAAACATACCCAAACTAATCCCCAAATCGCAACCAAACATGTTCAATCAACTTGTATCATCAACCAAGTCCTAAACCTCTGTACACGCACACAACCTCAAACCAATCAAACTCTCAATCATTGCACATAATACACGAATTTCTTTACCCCTTCACATTCATACCACAACTATTAGCTAGCAAAAATAAAGCTTATTCTTTGCCCACCAAGGTTTGAACCCGTGACCTTCCACTCATAAGGCCAAAGCACAACCACTATGCCAATCCACATTTGGTGATATACACAATCAACAATAGTTTACAATACCAATCACATACTCATACATATCCTTAAAAATCAATAACAAAACAATCACACAGAATTGGCATACTTAGGACTCGAACCCAAGTCCTCTCACATAACCAAAGTACTCTCAACCACTTGAGCTAATACTTTTCCACGTCACATTAAACAACAATTAATGTCATAAAGGCGTCTTCTACCCACATTTATTAATTAATTAATTATTTAATTAATTAATTTTCTCGGGTCTTACATTTCTTCTCCGCCATCGTGTTCTAGTATCTTTTAAAAGACGTTTATAGAAGTTTCCTTTTTTTCAAATATTATTTGTTCAACGTTTTTAGAAGATGTTCTGATGTTTTTGTTCAAAAGAAGTTTTTTTTTTTGTTTTTTGTAGTATTTTTATTTTTTCATTATTGTGTTCCTTTTGTTTAGTACTTATTGAAAGTCTTTTTCAGATATATGCACATTATTTGTTGATGAAAGTTTTTAACTTTTTTTTGCGCTTTATTTTGTTTTTATTTTGTTGAAGATGATTCGTACCTTGATTTTGTGTTTTGTTTATTTTTCGTTTATTTATTTGAAGTCGTTGTGTCGTTGGTTGAAACTTAACACCTAATTTATTGTCATGTATTAGATGGCAAAAAAATTTGATATGATCAAGGATATTGATGGAAGAAGAGAAACGTTGAAACTTGCTATCAGAATCATAGATTTGTGGTATGTTGAGTCATGGGATTCCAAACGAAGTATGGAAATGGTTCTGATGGATCAAAAGGTAATGTAAAGTACCATATTTTAGCATGTTCTATATTTTATTTTATAAGATGACAACTATATTTAACCATATATGTGTTAATTTGTTCTTCAGAGTGATCTTATTGTTGCAATGATTAAGAAGGAAGATATGGGTGTTTGGGAAGACAAGCTAAAAGAGGGTGAAAGTTACATAATGCATAACTTTAAACTGTTGAAGAACAGAGCTCAATATAGAGTTTGTGAGCATCCATTTAAGTTGTTGTTTATAGGAGCAACGTCTATACGACCACAACCCATTGCAAGCATACCTAGAAAGCTTTGGAAGTTCAAAAGTATAAAGGATATCATTGATGGAAAGTATTGTGTTGATTTGTTGGTTGGTAAGTTTATTGTTGTATCCTAATGTATGTGTCCTATATTTTGTTTTTTTGTGATTTTTTTCATTTTTTGCATGTTAGATGTCATTGGTGTGGTGGACAATGTAGAGGAGAAAGCACATTCGAAAAATGTTGTGTTTGACCTCAAAGATTTGAGGTTGATTTCATTATGTATGGTCTTTTATATTTACAATAGTGTTTTAATTATTTGATAATTATTTTGTAATGTGGTGTTCTTATGTCATTAATGTAGTGGTGCTATAATCTGTTGCACATTGTGGGATTCATATTGCGAGAAATTATTGACTTATTGTAGGATTCATACTATTGTTGAACATTTAAATTTGCCAGTGAAGTATGGAATGTACTATTACGGAGAAGTTGTTTATGGGTTTCCCTCATGAGAAAAGTATTGAACCTAATATTTCATTGTGTTATTAACAATGTCATCTATAAAATAAGATAAATTGAAAATGTAGGGTAAGTGACAGATAAGATATGTTAAGGTGAAAAGACATCCATTTAATAACCCTAATTATATCTTGCGTAGTAATATTAGTTTATACAAGTTTTATTTTTGGCGGTAAAAAATGTTGGATTGTTCCATCCAGTAACATATATACAAAAAATATGAGTAATGGTAATCTGATGAAGAATTTTGTAAAGCAAATATCAAAATATGGTACAACACCAGATTTGTGAGGCTACTGATGACTTAGAGCAGACAAATTTTATACTTGAGCAATGAAGAGTATTATTTGGCTGGTGGATGATTTTTTAATTTCATGTACAAGTGTTTTCTAGGAAGTTCATCTTAAAGCTTTAATACCTATTGCAAAACCTCTTCATAACGTTTACATATTATTGCAAATGTTATATTGTTGTGTTAATGTTTTTCATGTACTGTTTTATCTATTAGGATGAATAATGAAAATACCAAGTCCAGTACAAGTGCAAGACTAAAAAGGAAACAAATAATCCAACATAAGAGGATGAATGCTACATGCATACAACAGAAGCACCCTGAAAAGAGAACAAGAAATTGTACACCATTAGCTGATGTAACAAGTTGTTTTCTGAATGAAAAAAGGTCTCATAAGGAATTACCAATGAAAGGTCCATAACCTACTTTCGTGAATGAGCAAAGAGATATTGCTGGAAGCAGAAAAATCAACAAAATCTTCTTCGGAGGTTTGAAGCCACTGTTAATATGGTCACAACAACCAATGATTCCAACATGCCAACTCAATCAGTGTAGTTGGAAGATATTGATGAACTAGAGTTAGACCGAGATAAGTCAGATTCATGTAATTCTCATGTACAAGGTAAAAGTAAGTTATAATAAGGAAATGAATATTGATATACTTTGTCAAATACTATAATTATATTAGTATGAGTACAATTGTATTAGATTAATACTTATTTTACAAACAATCATGCAGAGTATGATATGAACTACGAATTTATCAATCACAAAGAAAGATAAGGTTTCTAAAAACAATTATTGTAATTTATTTTTGCAATCATCTATGATAATATAAACTCACTAAGGTATTCATTTGCAAGTTGTATGCAGATATAGGGGATCCAATCTATATTTGTCAGCATTGCAAAGGTCATATGTGGTATCAAGAACGTATTGACAAAACTCATCAAATTATTAATCCCAACTTTTAACTGTGTTGTGGTAATGGAAAAGTGCAATTACCAATGTTAACAGACCCCCCTGATGAGCTTCAACAACTTTTGTTTCAATCTGATACTAAACAAAGTCGAAGTTATCAACAACACATTAGAACATACAACATGATGTTTACATTTACATCTCCTGGAGCAAAAATTGACAATAAATATAACAATGGACGTGAACCACCAAATTTAAGAGTTCATGGCTAATCATGTCATCGAATTGGTAGTCTTCTGCCACCACTTGGAAAATAATCAAAGTTTGCTCAGCTATACATATATGATACTGATAACGAGATACACAATAAAATTCAATCTTTGAGGTAAACTACTATTATGGTTCCAGATTATATTATATGATGAGGCTATTATTTTGATTTGAAATTCAATGTTGGTGTAGGAATCATAATGATATTGATGTTGAAATTGTAAGAACACTAACCGAGATGTTGGATAAGTACAATGTGCATGCCAAATCTTTCAGAATGGCTAGGGATCGATATGTAGAACAACTATTTCATGATCTCAAATTAAGGCTTATAGCAGATAGGCAAAAAGATGGACGAATATACAACATGCCAATGGTTTCAGAAGTAGCTGCATTAATCGTAGGCGATGTTGATAGCGCTTCTCCTAGAGATATTATTATGGAAAGCAAAATAGGAAAGCTTCAAAGAATAAACGAGTTGCACACTAGTTATTTGGGTTATCAATATCCTCTATTGTTTCCATATGGTGAAGATGGTTATAGGCATGATATTAGTCATTGCGATTCTTTGGCATCAAAATGTAATCGGTTAACAATCAGGGAATGGTTTTGTTTTAGAATTCAAACTCGAGATTGTAAGGCAATGGCTATTCTTAGATCTAGAAGAATTTTCCAACAATTTGGATACACAATGATTGAGTCAGAGAGGTTATCGTTCATCAGAAACAATCAATAAAAGTTGAGGGTTGATAAGTATAATAACCTTTGTCAACCAAGTAATGAAAGCCAAACTGATGCCTCTGGAAAAGGAAAACGATTTGTGCTTCCATCAAACTTTGTTAGTGGCAGAAGATTTATGGATCAATTATATTTTGATGGAATGACAATATGTGGACATGTAGGATTCCCATATCTATTTGTAACTTTTACCTGCAACCCGAAATGGCCAGAGATTTCTCGAATATTAAAGACTTCAAAGTTAAGTCCTCCAGATCGACCAGATATTGTTGCAAGAATATTTAAAATCAAATTTGATGAGTTGTTATCAGATTTAACAAAAAAGCATATATTGGGCAGAGTAATAGCATGTAAGTATTAATATTTTTATGATTGAATGTCAAAATTTCAATTTTTTTTCTAACAACGTAATTCTTAATTTATTTTTGACAGACATGTATAGTATTGAATTCCAGAAACGTGGTTTACCACATGCTCATTTGCTAATATTCTTGCATCCTTCTAGCAAATATCCAACAACATTGGATATAGATAAGGTCATTTCAGCTGAAATACCATGTGCCAAAAAGGAGCCACAATTGTATGCTTGTGTGAAAGAAAATATGATACACAGACCATGTGGATTAGCTAATATATCATCTCCATGCATGAAGAATGGATCATGTTCCAGATTTTATCCGAAGAAATTCCAAAATACTACCACAATTGCAGAAGATGGTTTTCCTCATTATCGTCGAAGAAGCAACGAAATCACTATTGTGAATAATGACATAGAACTAGATAATCGTTTTGTTGTCCCTTACAATCCTACAATATTGCTCAAATATCAAGCTCATGTCAATGTTGAATGGTGTAATCGTTCCAATTCCATCAAGTATTTATTTAAGTACATCAATAAAGGATATGATAGAATTACAGTTGCTATAGTTTCCAATGGCAATGATGAGAATGTACCTCACTTGCAACAGATGAAATAAAACAATATATTGATTGCAAATATATTTCATCATGTGAAGCCTGTTGGAGAATATTTTCATTTCCTATTCACGGAAGAAATTTAGCTGTAGAACGATTATTTTTTCATTTGCCTGGTGAGCAGTCAGTGTACTTCAAGGATGATGATGATATTGATGAAATCATGGAAAAACCAACAGTTAAGGAGTCAATGTTTACAACCTGGATTGAGTGCAACAAAAAGTATTCTAATGCAAGGAATTTAACATATCCACAATTTGTATCTGAGTATGTTTATAATAAGAATCAAAGATGTTGGAGCTTGTGGATTTTTAGCAGAGGATACCGAATATGTCAATGCTATTAAGGAAGCCAAAGATTGGGGATCAAGACACTTCTTAAGGAAATTATTTGTAACTATCCTCATGTCAAATAGTGTCTTAAAACCTGAAGAGTTGTGGAGTAAAACATGGGAATGGTTGTTTGATGGAATATTATACAACAAAAGGATTATTGCTACAAATCAAGGTATAATCAATTAAACCATATAAAATCTATGTTTCATGTTTCAAGTATATTAACTGAATTTTTTTGTTGCAGAACTCAATCTCAATATTGAATCTCTTCAAAATTTGACCTTGATAGAGATTGAGAAGCTCTTGCAGAATGACAGGAGAACATTAAAGGAATGGCCGTCTATGCCTTATCCCAATGATTTTATGGTAAATTATTGTGGAAATAGATTGGTATATGCAGAACTTGATTACAACAAGGATGATGAGCTACATATATTTGAATCTAACTTTAACCGTATGACAGGTTTGTGTTCTTTTGTACATGCATTATTCATCAAGACATTAAAATATAACTTAATAATTTATGATGAATTGCAGATGAGGAAAGACATATTTTTGAAAAGATTATAGATGTTGTCCATCATGAACAAAGGGGATGTTCTTTTTATATGGTTATGGAGGAACTAAAAAAACTTTTATGTGGATAACCTTATCTTCTGCTCTTCGATTTGAAGGAAAAATAGTCTTGACAGTTGCATCAAGTGGCATAGCTTCTTTGTTATTGCTTGGAGGTAGGACAACTCATTCTAAATTCAAGATTCTAGTTCCTACACTAGAGCACTATGTTTGCAACATTACAAAGGGTAGTGAACTATCAGACCTGATGAAATTGGCAAACCTAATAATTTGGGATGAAGCACCAATGGCGCACAAGTATTGTTTTGAAGCATTGGATCGAACTTTAAAAGACATCATGAGAGAAAAGAACAAATCTGATTCAGTTTTTTGTGGCAAAGTAGTAGTTTTTGGAGAAGATTTTAGACAAATACTTCTTGTTATTCCACGTGGAAGCAGATCTGATATTGTTCATGCTACTATCAACTCATCCTATTTGTGGGATCATTGCCAGATTATGAATTTGACAAAGAACATGTGATTGTTACAAAATGGATTACAATAGTCTACTATTGCTGAAATTGAAGAGTTTTCTTCCTGGATAATAAAAATTGGCAATGGTTCATTGAATGAACCAAACGATGAATTAGTTGATATAGAAATCCCATCAAAATTACTAATATCAGAATATAATGATCCTATCCAAGCCATTGTCAATAGCACATATCCAGGATTAATGCAAAAATACAAAAATGAAGGATTCCTCATATCGAGAGTTATTCTAGCCAATCGAATTGAAACAATTGATGAAATCAATCAATCTGTTTTGGAATCAATTCCAGGTCAAGCATTATTCATAATTAATAATTTACTAAATCATCACTAAGATCTCTCAACTTAATCTGATTCATGTATTTCAGGAGAACATAAATAATACCTAAGCTCTGACTGCATAGATACATCTGAGCCAACAAAAGCTGAAGCATACGATGGTATTACACCAGAATTTCTAAATTCTTTAAGAACATATGGACTACCAAACCATAGTATCAAGCTAAAGGTTGGTGCTCCAATTATGCTTTTAAGAAATTTGGATCAATCTCAAGGTTTGTGTAATGGTAGCAGATTAATAGTGACTAAACTTGTAAATCATGTAATCAGTGCAAAGATTATTACTGGAAAATCAAAAAGAACATAGATTTACATTCCACGTATGTCCATGTCACCATCTCAGTCCCCTTGGCCATTCAAGCTGATTAGAAGACAATTCCCCATCATGTTGTCTTATGTTATGACCATTAACAAATCTCAAGGACAATCTTTAGATTGTGTTGGGCTGTATTTGCCAACACCAATTTTTAGTCATGGTCAATTATATGTTGCAGCTTCTAGAGTTAAAGCAAGTCAGGATTACAGATTTTAATCCATGACAATGACTTCTACCACAAATGTAATTTTCAAAGAAGTTTTTAACAATGTATAACTGCATTGTATGTTAACATACCTGTGTGCCTATATTTTCTGAAAAATACATGTCAAAGACTACTTATAAAGATATCAATGGTTCATTGTGGTGCTTTCATATGCTGTCTTGGTGTACTGTTTTGAGCTTTTGTTTGAATGCATTGCAGGAAAAGATGGAGATCCAAGTAAATGGTTTCCTTATGTCATCATATAGTTGGTTTATCATATCTTTAATTTACCATTTTATTGCTTTAAGAGATGCTTATTTGGCAAGATGCATTAAAATTCGAATCTACCATACACCAAAAACAGAACAACATTTAATAATATGCATAGATTTAACAAACTGATGTTATTAGTTATTATTGACACCAACATAATTATTTGGTACACCTACTACAATAAGGTCAAAATGGTCCTGATGTACGTTCGTATAATAATTAGTTATCAAAATAATGATTTTTGAAACCTATATTTAGCCCAATTGATACTGAATATTTTTACTAAACACACCACCATAATTATGCAATGGACCTGTCACAACTGTGACGTATTAATTTTTTCAGGTAAACCAAGACTCTAAAACCTATAACTAGCCCAATTAATACTCAATATTTACTAACGAAACCACCATCATTCTCTAGTGCACCTCCCACATATTTGACATTATTACTATTATAAACTCTACAAATGGTGATCCATTTTCATATATTAAGAAGGTATTGTAATTATGACTATCCTAACCTATATTAACTACATCAAATAATGGCCTTTCCAATTAGTTTTTCAATTGAGTTTTGTATAATAATTTTAACAAATATTATTATCTTGAAACTATTATGGTTTTTATAATAGTATAACATTATACTCAATCTTAAACGTAGACATTCAATTATTAATTTTTATAGTAGACATTATTAAATTAATTTAATTTTTTTTATTAAATAATATTTGTGAACTGGAATACTTATATTCTATGAAGTTGCATGGATTTTTACATAATCATAGTTATATAAATTACCAATTTTATTTATCAATTGATATTAAGAATGAGTTGATAAACATTTAATTTTTATTGCTCTACATTTCATATAATGCAAAATTTGGTAATATATTATTTTAATTTATTCAAAGTTATTGGATATTCAAATAATCTACCCATTCAGAATTTAAATTTGGTAATATATATTTTTTATTTATTCAAATCTTTTGTTTACTCTAATAATCTAATTAAAAAAAATATAAAGTACTAAAATGAAATTATTTAACATAGACCAATCAGAAATACTACACATAATTACAAGACATACTCCATTTAATAGTAAATATTCAAGTCTTCATAAACATACATGCCAACATACCAAAAAACATTAATGTTGACATACATAATATTAGACAAACATACATGCCAACATACCAAAAAACATTAATGTTGACATACAAAATATTAGACAAGTTGAAATAAAGAAAACCAAATACAAAGATATAATTCATAGGTGTCATACATTCGTTTTACACACCAAAATAACAACAAACACTTATACATGCTAAATCTTCAGAATTTGGATCACGTTGGTTTCGTTAGTCTGCACCATAAATTGAATACGATCACCATCAACCAACCCATTCTCCTTACAGTATTTCTTCCAACCACTTGTTAGATAACACTCAAATGAACTCCTACCTGTCCATCGAATCTTGTAGTTCCAATATTGTGATTGGCCATTTGTTAGAACATAATTTTTTCTCCCTTTCACCAAGCCTTCTTTCACAAACTTCGCATCTAGATACTACATTGAAAGAAAATGTGTTAACAACATAATATAAACCAAAATTATAAACACATAACTAGAACTATCAACCATACCAAAGAAGATGATCCAACATCATAAGGACTTAATATTTTCTCACAATCAACAAAACCAACTTCAACTTTGTTGCTGCAACCATTGTCGAAATCTCTCTTATAATCTATTTCAACTCCTTCCGCCGAGAAGATCCTGTGAACAAAGATATTGTTTCTTACATAATTTAAATGTAGGAAACAAGGAGAAACGAACCCATAGTATGCAACATACTGACAAAAACCAAATAATACCATCCTTCCACCCTCATCTATGTCCATATATATTTCAAACTTTTTTGTCAAAGGATTGTACAACTTCATCGGATCGTTAAACGAAATGTTTTGCTCACAGAACATTTGGAAGTAATCGAGCAAGATTATCAACAACTATCACAACAATCAACAAAAACCATATATTAGTAAAAGTAACTCCAAATCTACACTACAAATAAAAAAAAATGGACTAAAGTTCCATACCGTGTTTGGAATGAATTGCACTCTAAATGCTTGAAAAAATTTGACTAAGGACAGAGGGTCACATGCAAGACCATTGTTTCTTCTACTAGGATACACAACTTCATTCCAGTCCAGATCTAACAACCTTATGCGAAAGTATCGATTTCCATAATAAAGACTATAGACGTAATATACATCGTTTAGCTCATAAAACCACATCATTTGCTCAACTGCACGGAACTGTCTCTGAGTAAGAAGAGTTTCTTCAAACTCTATGTTGATCACGTTTCCTTTCAGATCACTGAAAAAATTTGTCCCCATCAGTAGAGATTTCCCCCATTGTTCATAAAAACCTTCTTCAAACTCCAGACACTCCTGTCATACACAAAACCACAACGATCCATCAAAATAAGAACTGTATAAAATATAATGGACATGGTTGAAGCAAAGGATGCAGAAAAATTAAAACTTTCGTCGAAAAACTAACTATATACATCAAACACACAAAACATAAACAAAATCAAACATGCAAACGGACTAACCTCTAAGGGTTCCATCACCATGACAGAGTTCTTGTAGAAATTGGTGAAGCTAAAAAGCCTTGGAGGTAGACATTCGATCGTCGGACGCTTCTGTAACTCGTGAGGAAGACTGTTTTTGTTCTTCGTTTCTGAACAAAATAACCTACAGTCATCAAATCTCCTTTTAACCAAACTAAAGGAAATGTCTCTTGCAACTCCAAACGTCCTGACCTTTTAGAATAATAAGCTACAAAATATCAGTCTGTACACGTTGATAAGACAAACAATAATTCCTTTTGCCGCCATCTCTTCATATTCCCATCAATATCTTATTTCGAGTTTAATGATATTAATTTAAACAAAAAAATAACGTTTCTGATACAATTTAAAATATCTACTAATAGGTTCAATCAACAATTAAAATCTTAATGACATTATATATCAAATTTAATACTAATGACATCAAATTTAAATTTAGCAACAATTAATAAACTTATAAATTAATAACATTACAAATATAAACAAAATTAAATAAATTAAATATAGTACATCAAACTAATTAATTCTTTGTTATTATATCAAAACTATATTTACTTAATAATTATAATAATTACATATACTCAAATTAATAAATAAATCCTTTAAAATCATTTAAATCGAAATAAATTATTTGTATACAATAACATTAAATAACAATATATATTACAACAAATAAAAATACATATTACAAATATACTTAAATCTTACCTTACAACCAATTCATCATGAAATATACTAAAAAAACATAACATAAAATAATAATTAATTTAAGCTAATTATATCAATAATATATCTCTTAAATCAATCTAATTGGTGCATATAATTAAATTAACTATTGAACTCTTCAAAATATTTTTTTTTCTAATAATTTATTTATACAAAAATATAAAAATCATTTTTTCAAGATAACCAAATTTTAAAAACAAAAAAACACGATGCACGGGTCTCCTACTAGTTGGACTAATAAAAGAGTTATCCATATTTTTATTCGGTCAAATGGTAATCAAGATTTTTTTTTTCAACATCTTGTATATTTACCCTACTAGCTAATATTTAATTAACAGAACTTATACGCTCTTGATAATTGTTTTCAGTTATTTTTGCTAGTTTTATTTATTTGTTTCTTGAGTGAAATTGTGAATTTATTAAATGGTATATCACAATTGAAAAAAATCACTAAGATTTAGCCAAATATTTCTTATGAATTAGAAATTAATAATTGTTATGGTCTAGAATTATTTTTAGTATTTAGACATTGTCTTGTAGCTAGCACTAATGCAAAAAAAACTTTTCATGACGACTTATTATGTTAGATAATCTATTTGACCAAATAAGGAACATGATGACAAAATTGTAAATATGATAAGATTTTATATGCCAGTTATCATTATAAGTAGCATAGAAAGTGGATGTGGTAACAATTTCGTAATAAAGTAAAAGATTTTCTATACCGATTATACATAGAATCGACATAAAAAGTGAGAGTGGTGACAATTTTGTAATAAAATAGAAGACTTTCTATGTCGATTATACCTAGAACTGACATCGAAAGTGGATGCATATATTATTTTAAATTTAAAAGATAGATACTATGTCGGTTCTTCACTATAATTGACATAAAATCTTTAATTTTTTTCTTCCCCCTTTCTCCCCCTTATGTTGCACTTCACTATTCTGTTCACATGGCTTTTGTCCCTCACATTGTTCTCCTCCTCATACTACTATTCTCTCTTTCACTGACTCTCATCTTCTCCCTCTCGTTGGTGGCTCTTGTCTTCTCCCTCTCACTACACTTATTGCTCTTGTCTTCTCCCACTCGTTGGTGGCAACTTTCATTCTTGCAAAGGTCGCTTTTGTTGGTGTCACTCTCGCTCTAGTCAGCCTTGAATCCTAATATGCTATTGTGTTTATTAGGTCTGTTATTGGTGTTCGTTATATTTATTGAGATAGTGTCACAATGTGTTTATTGTGTTTGCTATGTCTGCATCAAAGTCCTAGACTTCCTTAGTGAAGAAATGTGTGACAAGAGTGGTATTGAAGGAGAAGAAAAGGGTGGGGAGAACCCAGGCCTTACAAATGTGAACGAAGAGGTAGAGGAAGCAGATTCGGAGTGAATGATAACAATGGTGAGCATGAGGTCGGGGTAAAGTGTGCCACCTATGGTGTAATTAGGTTTCATGGAGAATTTAAGAATAGCATGAGAGTGGGACTTTCTATGCCGATTGTAGCATAACCAGCATAGAAAGTGAAAACTTTCTATACTGGTTGTATCTATGCTAGTTCCAAAACCGACATCAAAATCCATTTCTAATTGGAATGAAAATCATGCGTTGCACTAGTGTTTTTTTAGTTTAAATTAATAATTATGTTGATAATGTTGTCGTGAAGTGATCAAATTAATATTACTTATATGTAACAACTTCAGTATTATTAAGAAAATAGCCAAAAGATTAGTATAAGTACAATCAACCCTAAGTCGTCTCCCAACGAAGACGAAATTGATTCTTGACAAATTAGTTCTTATAAAAACTACACAAAAGGGGTTAGTTAAATAATATTGGGAAAAATAATAGAAGAAGATAAAGATAAAAAGATATAAAAAAATAATGATAAAGAAAACAGATTGATTCCACTACTTTCTCAAAATAGATCCATCATCGGTTATAAAAAGATTATTCCTAAATTTATTATTGTTGTAAATTTGCAAATTAATCAATGTAAATTCTCAATTAATTTGTTGGCGTTCTCACAATTAACCAAAGTACATTCTCAATTAAAAGTAAAAACCTTGTAGATTAATCATAGTAAATTTAACCGAAGTACATAATCAATTAAATATTATTATGCCTACTCATATCTATTCTTTTACCTCTAATATCAAGTAAAAAGCTAATTAACCAAAGTACATTCTTGATTAGTTATTGTTAAAGTTTTCACCTTTAATCAAAGTACATTCTCAATTAAAATTAAAAACCCTTGAACTCATATGATTGATATGTTATGTAGATTTAACATCGTGTTAACTTGCTATAATGTAAAAATCATTACTTTTACTAAATTTAGATATAAAAGAAAAAAAAATATATAAATCACAACAATAATCAAATGAACAAACCAATTATGGCATTATAACCTTAGAATACATAATGAAATTACAGCGGAACCAACCCTTGAAGCTTAGTACTCCATAAAATCAAAATAAAATATAAATAGGAGAAGAATTATGTTTTAATTTATTGAAATGTTGTGTACTTCACTTTTTTTGAACATGTTTAGTGTACCACACCTAGCCAAACTCCACCAAATAAGTAAACAATGCGTATACCAAGGCAGCCAAGTATTCAGCCTAGGTCGAGTCAGCCTAACTTGTACCAGTTCTAGCCTAAACATCTAGAGGAACAACCTACACCTCATATAACCAACATAAGCCGTCAAGGTAAGTAGCCGGCCTAGGCCAACTACTCCAGCAGACCCGGTAAGATCAAAGCCCAGGCCGACCATTCCAATAAACTTAGTGAAAATAGAAGCCCCCACATTCAATAGGTCTTAAGGGCCTAGGTTAGGGCCCATGCCCACTCACAGCCCAAGCTAGAGCCCAAGTCAAGGCCCAGCCTATGAGGTAATCAGATATCATTAATGCTCTATAAATACGCATGGACCCCAGTAATTAAAGCTACGCATTCATTAATCACTGATTTGACCTTCTGAAAGCTTTGACTTACTTGAGCTTCGGAGACTCTTCTGCAGGTAACCCCTCCTAGGTTCAAGTTGACATATACCAACCGGGAAGAGACCAACTGAGGAGATAACGGACTACATGGTAAGGTGACATTTGTGCTTGACTCATCTTATTTGTTCTCTGCAGGAACATTTAGTTATTTGTATAGATATAGTGCCCAAAAATATTTTCTTAATGCACTAGAATATTTCTAATTGATTATTTCATGTTGAAACTGTACTAAATGTAGAATTTCATTAAAAAATAGCAAACATTACATCAATTATGAGGTATAATCGATGTAATATCCCTTGTTCAGGGACATATTACATTGATTATTGAATTCGCTAAAGTTGGGTTAGTTGACTTTTCATAGTGGACTTATTGACCTTGGTTTAGGGTTGACCTTTTGACTCAAGATTAACTTAAGCCAACATCTTAATCCATATTTACTTGTTTTGTAGGAGAATTAATAAACTAAAGAAGTTGACACAAATGGAAGCATATGTGGTGCCTTTTGTAGAGCACATGTGGAAGAGAGAGAAGGAGCAAAGCATTCTAGAAGCATCTAGAATGAGGGACCACATGACTTGGTTAAGAATCCACCTTGTAGAGTTTTAGAAACATCTAGAACATGTGAGCACTTGTGCTGGCCAAGAAGCCACTCTATGAGACCATCTTGTGGCAACATTTTAACCTAACTTCTAGAATATAGGGTTTAATATTTATTGTGTAATCCTTTAGGACTTATGTGTTTTTTCTTAGAGACCCCTAAACCCTTCTATACAAGGGGTGCTCTACTACATGTAAAAAGGTTGATCATTTTGGAATTTATATACACCTTTTTGTTCAACCTTTGTGAGAGTATCCTCCTTTGGGAGTGAAACTTTTAAGCCTTATCTTGAGCTAGACTCAAGTGGCGGCACACTGCCACTCATCTTTAAGGTTTCATGGCTTCTAGCCTAGCCTTGTAGTGGCGTGCTCCCTCACATGTTCCATTTCTTGTCTTTCCATTTTCATGTTTCATTCTCTTTTCTTTCCATTCGGCTTTTATGTTCAATGCATTTCAATGTTTATGTTTTTGAATCAATCCATTTATCTTCTTCTCTAGAGCTTTGTGAAATGCACATTCATATATAGATAGCTTGTTATCTTAATGTCCAGTGAGAATTTTCACCAGGCTTTCTTAATCAACTCTCACCATATTCTTAATCTTAAAAGGAATCAAGTTAATCCTACATCATCTTTCTTTTTAAGTTCAGTTTTTGAATGTCTCCCTTTAAAGAAATTCATTAGGGCATTTTTTATTTCGTTTAGCACAAAAAAAAAGTACTACGACATTTTATAATTCCTTTCAAATTCACATTTATAAAGGGGATGTAGCTCAAATGGTAGAGCGCTCGCTTTGCATGCGAGAGGCACAGGGTTCGATCCCCTGCATCTCCATTTCTATTCTATTTTTCGTTTGAAAAACATCTCGCCAAATATAGTCTTCCTAATTTAGTTTTTTTTTTTTACACTTAACAACATCTTAAAAAATAAATACTCTTCTCATTGAATTTGGTCGAGATGTCTTTGAGGCGGATTGTGATGATTGTTGGTGTTTTTTTGAACTCTGGATTACCACAAATGATGAAAAGTCCACATGCAAGGACTCCGACGCTCAAGTTAGTATAAGATTTAAAATGAGTATATGAGTAAAAAGTAATTGAGATTGGTTATACTACTTATGATAACATGCATTTATATCCTCTTTAGGCCTATGAGTAATAGGTTGCAGTAAACTTTCACTTAAGTCTGCATTTTGTAATTGGGATGCGAATTTATGAAATTTTAAGAGTTGTATTACAATATAAAATATTAGATAGGGGTCATATAATTACAGTATGAAATATTATTGAAGATTGTAAAAATATGAGAGATGTAATATATATGATAGATATAAGATATATGTTATAAGGAGATTTTGTTATTTTATTTTATTCGTATACTTTCTTTCTTATATATATATATATATATATATATATATATATATGTGTGTGTGTGTGTGTGTGTGTGTGTGTGTGTGTGTATTTTGTGAATCATTCAAATTAGGGAAAAGCTTAATTGTTCCAATCAATTTTGTTTCATTGTAATTAATTCTAATTTTTGTTTCTGTAATAATGCTTTTGGTCCATCTTTATAAATAAAAACGTGGACACAAAGCACAAAACACACTAGGTTAAAGAAAAAAAGCCTCCCTTCTTTTAACTTTATTTTCTTAGAATTTTGAGTTGTACTGTTACTTTGACTCAAATAATAAAGAGCCTCTACAACTTTTCAGTTAGTTCTCTTATTAATATATTTAACGTTTTCTATTTAATCTTCTAGTTTTATATGATCAAAGTTGTTTTATTCATTCATGCTCTCGCTCTGATCTCTTTTAACTACTTGTTTAATCATTTTATTTAAATCCAATAGTTGACTTTATTTTTATTTTTTCTTTTTTATTTTACCTTTTATCTCACAATTGCATCCACAATTTTATTTTATTATATTCACTCCCAATTTCCCAAATTCACTCAGACACATATCACTTGGTTTTTTTATTTATTAGGTTCTAATCAATTTTCAATTTAATTCAAGGTCATATATATTTGATGTTGAATTTACGTTTTATTTTTTTGTTATTTTTTTTCTCTTAAAAACAAATCAAGGTATTTAAAAAAAATTGTTTCAAGTTATTTATCATTTTTTGTTTTATAATTTTAAAAAAACTAGTTATTTAAATTTTCATTGTTTTGTTTCAATTTATTTTTATCATTCTTTTATTTTATAATTATTAATCCATTGTCAAATAAACCCCCATTTGTTTACTATTTTTTTTAGAGAGAATGATGTTTAGTAATGGGTACATTCCAACAATTGCGTCCTTGTGATATTTGACATGGCTTAGCTATACTTCGTTATGTTGTCATCCCCTTCTTATTTTGCACCTTTGACCTTCTATAATGAAGGTCAACTCCAAGCTCTTCCACTTTCCAAAATGTGCCTCATTTGTTTGGATCCAAGTCTAGTCCTCCTCTCCATTTTAATATTATCCTTCAAGTTGGCACTAGCTTGACCTATAAAACAAACAAACCAAGTCAAAGGTTAACAAGTCAAATCCAGTCAAGTCAACAAGTCAACTCAACTTAAGTCAACATAAGAAAACTCAACATAAGGAAATAGAAAATAAAGACAAAGATAGGTTAGAGGTCTCCCTTATAGTCATGCCCCTCGTCATCTTTCTAGGAAGGTCCTATAAGCATTCATGGTGTGAGTCATGGACTCATCATCCTCCCCTTCTTGGAGAGAATTCAACAACAAAATTGTAAAACCTACACCAAAAGGATAGATCACCAACATTACAAGTATGAATTATGTTATCACTATAAGGTAAATCTAACTCATAGGAATAATATTAATTTTCCTCACAACTTGAAAAGGTCATCCCTTCTGGGGTGGAACTTGGACTTCCTTTCAGTAGGGAACCTTTCTTTTCTCAAGTGAAGTCACACACACAATCACCCTCTTTAGAGGTGACCTCTCTCATTCCTTTACTAACAAACTTTTGGTTTTGCCCAACCTTCCTCTCTATATTCTCCTTGACTTGAGTATGAAAGTCTCAGTAAATCTAGCATGCTCATCTCTATCTTGGCAAGTCCATGCCTCAAGAGTAGGAAGAGGAATGAGATTTAGAGGTGTCATGGAATTAAACCCATAGACAACCTCAAAAGGAGAATGGGAAGTAGTGGAATGCACCACCCTATTATATGCAAACTCTATATATGAGGAAGAATTTCTTCCCACTCCCTAGGATTTATAGCTATCATTCATCTCAACATTTGACCAAAGTGTAATCCATCACCTCGGTTTGGCCATCAATTTAGGGGTGACAAGTTACAGAATAGAGAAGTTTAGTTCCAAGCTTTACCCCACAATGTCTTCCAAATGTGGCTCAAGAACTTTGTGTCCCTATCACTCACTGTGGTTATAAGGATGCCATGAAGTCTCACAACTTCCTTAAAAAAGATATATGCAATGAAGCTTGCATCATCTACCTTGTGGAATGGAATGAACTTGGCTAATCTTCTTCTACTCTGCTATTATTGACTCACTATAAGTTATGTTCATTACTTTAATGTTCTTGAAAGTACTCTTCATGGTAATTCTAAACTCATCCTTCGCATTAAGAACAAGACTCTATATTCAGTTAAAGCCTTAGATCTATTTCTAGCATCTAACCAACATTAGGAGATTTAATTATATTTAAACTTAAATCAGTTTCCACGTAATTTAAGTTTGATGAAATAATATGAGTGATCAAGTCATCAAAGCAATAAGAACAAATCAAATAACCAACACGTAAAGCAAGAACATAACATATATTGAATCAAATAAGAATACAAAGAGTTAGAGAACTTACATTCAATCCCCACAAGGAAGATTTTAGTTTCTAATAATAATGGTTTCAAGTACAAGCATAAGGAGTTGTTGCCTTCCTCCCATGGATTTTTGAAAATCTATTACAATTGGTGTCTAAAAGTACATAGAACTGGACTGGAAAATCAACATACAAATAATAAAGCAAAGCTTTGCTTTTATAGATTTTAAATGTTCAACTCTAGCTCCAAAGATGTTGGTCAGCCCTTGATGTTTCCTTCCCATGTTGGTTTCTTCCTAGCTTGAGCTTCTAGTCTGATGATCAGCAATGAAGCTTTCCTTCTTATGAGGGTTTCCTCTAAATCTTAATTTCCAATTCTGGTGCTTGAGGTTTCTTGTAGTAAAAGTTTTCTCTTTAAGGGTTAGCTTCAATATCGTTGATCAACCACATGGCTCATATTTGAATCTTTAGTGAACCATCTTTTGGTGTTTAGCTTCAGCTTTGGGGCTCAACACCATATTTCTGAATTCCTTGAAAATATCAACAAAAATATCACAAACAAATAAATTTCCTTTTTTGCTTACTTCTCTACTCCTCATTATGTAATTTAAAGTCAAAGGACCTATTTTACCAAGAATTATGTCAAATTCATACATGATAAGGGTCAAATGCATATGCAATATCGGGTAAACTAGACACTTATCAACCCTTACAAATTGAGTTTCACTTATATGATCAACTATCCCTCCTTTACATGTATCATCAATTCCATCTTGCTTACATTTATCATCTATACTATTCAACTTACACTTTCCTAGGTCCTTACAACTATAAAAGAAGAGCAACAACAAACATTAAAGCATCGTGAGTTCACCCTCAATCATCTCATCACCACTGCACCATTTTTACTTTCCTTTTACATTATCTTCTTTTATCTTTCACATGGAAGACTAAGTTCCTTTTGTTCATTCTCTTGTAATTTCATATTTAATTCATAGGTTATATGCAAGAAATGGATTGTTCATAAATTTTGTTCAATACAAAGTATGTTTTCCTCCATTGTTTTTGAATTCTAATTTCTATTCATATGATTGTTTTACAACTTTTGTTTATAGATAAATCCTATGTCTTTAGTTCTAATTTTTATCAGTTTTCTAATAACCTTTTAAGTAGTTAAGAAGTACTTCATGTATAAACATTGGAATATGTGAGGTATAAATAACACTTCATTCTAAACATTGGAATGAATGGAATGTAATGTAATAGGATCCCACTTGTAAATGTTGGAAAAGTGAGAAATTAAATGAGTTAATTGATGCTAACTTGATTAATTCATATTTATATACTTGTTTGCTTAGCTACAAAAGCAAAAGAAAAGAGTAGGATTTCACATGTAGACATTTGAACATATGAAGTCTAAATAGTCTTAATTGTAGATGTTAGAATCGTTAAGATTCTAAACAAATTGCTTGATGTTTATTTAGTTAATTAGATATATCTGTTTATAAATTAAATTAATAATAATCATAATATAACCAATGAAGAATCTGACTATGCAAAAGTTGGAGAATTAACCTGTTTTTGTCATATTTAAGTCTTTTATATTGTCTATTGCGTTTTAAAATCCTCGTCTTTCTATTGTTTTTTTCTCCTAACGTTCCTTGTTGATTTAAATAAATTCTATTTTTAGTGAAGTTTTTAACTGGATTCGTTGAAAGATGATTTTGGTTCATTTAACCCTGTCTATATTTTGTTTTTGTTCATTGTCTATGAAAGAGACGATTTGCAACGAGTGACATTTATTTGATTACATTAACAACAACAAATCAATTAATTAATAGACTAATAAATACATCTACTTATACTATAGGAATAAAGATAATTTCACTAATAAACTTTACGATATATTAAGAGTATAAATTTAATAATTGATATACTTAAAAGTTGTTTATATTTCTTGTAAACTGGACATAATATATTATGGGAAATGTTAAAGTTGTTAATTCTTAACCGTTGCTTTAGTAAATTATTTTAACAAATAATGACAGGAATTTATTTTTCCTATTTTTCTTTTTATCCTTTTCCCGTTGCTTTGCAAAACTTATGAGGTAACCATCAAGACACAATTGGAAAATAGTCAAAACAAACTACAAATATTGAGGAAATGTTGTAGAAAATGGAATAGAAAAGTTTATTCCCTTTTGGAACAAAACATGAGAAATAAAAATGAAATTGTGCTATTGATTGAGTAAGGTGAAAGATAGAGGGTAAGGAACGAATAAAGTAACCTTCCACTACCATTAAACATATTCCATTTTGAAATTGCTGCTCTATTTAGAGATTCAACACCGTTATAAATATGGAATATGAAAAAAAAACTGTAAGAAAAATAACAGAGAGAAAAAACGAAAATAAAATACAGTTGTTATTTTTAATAAATAATAATAAATTAATGTGAAGAAATCATAAACCTATAAAACTACGGATATATTTATTATTAAGAAAAAATAATTTTAAAAGTACCACTTCTCTTTTATTTTTCATTATTTTCTCTTATATCTGGGTGAAAAATATAACGTGATATTTAATAAAAAAAAATATATTTCATTACTAATTTTTCCATTCTGATTAAAAAAAAGTACTTGTTCTACCAATTTACATAAACCCTATACTTTTTCTTCAAACCCATAAATGAGTGATGATTAATGCATACACTAATCCTTGTTTAAGATTATGTTATTATTGGAGCATCTTAATTAGGGTCCATCATTGAAACAAGACGAGTGACATCAATAGCCATGATCCTGTATTTTGTGAAAGATGACATAAAAGGGGTGATGTGGTTGTGGTGTGTTGTGTGTGGTCTTAAGTCATAACTTTGTAACAATAAATAGGTACCCGCAAATTGAGGATCAAATGCCTGGCGGTGGATACCTAGAGTTGTCATTCCAAACTACATATCTTATCATCACATGAATTGCTTCATCTCAGGATGAAATAATGTACCCTCCTTTTATGCTATTTTTTTTGGATTTTAGAAATGACAAAAACAAATGTTATTTTTCATTCTATCTGTTGTTTCAATTTTAACAAATAGAATGGAATATGAAACTTCCTTGGAATCAGAAAAGGTTTAACATGTTTTTAGTTTTTTTTTTCGATTTTCGTTAAACGTATCTTAGTGTTGCAAATTCTTTCCGTTAATGTTTAGTAATTATTGTTAATCAGGTTAATAAGATATAATTATCATATATGGCTATATGTATAATTCTGAAGTATTCGTGCATAAGATACAG
>Ga0214544_1004071_pt1 | contig 29605 bp, 6 predicted proteins | sample CNSS3metaG_FD_160074 | JGI IMG/M metagenome (GOLD analysis project Ga0214544, IMG submission 160074) | Root nodule microbial communities from cowpea collected in UCLA plant growth center, Los Angeles, California, USA - CNSS3 | ecosystem: Host-associated > Plants > Roots > Nodule | place: USA...
ATTGGATGTGAAGACTGCTTTTCTTCATGGAGAACTTGAAGAAGAAATATATATGCTCCAACCAGAAGGTTTTAAAGAAAAAGAAAACTTGGTTTGCAGGTTGAACAAATCTCTATATGGGTTAAAATAGGCTCCTAGGTGTTGGTATAAGAGATTTGATTCCTTCATCATTAGCCTTGGATACAACAGATTGAGTTCAGACCATTGTACTTATTATAATAGGTTTGGTGAGAATGATTTTATCATCTTGTTGTTGTATGTGGATGACATGTTGGTGGTAGGCCCCAACAAAGCTCAAATCCAAGAATTGAAGGCACAGTTGGCTAGGGAGTTTGATATGAAGGATTTGGGATCAGCAAACAAGATTTTAGGGATGCAGATTCACCGAGACAGAAAAGATAGGAAGCTTTGGCTTTCTCAGAAGAAATACTTACTGATAATCTTGCGGCACTTTAACATGCAAGATTACAAGCCAATTTTGACCTCACTTTCTATCAATTGTTCCTCACGTATGAGTCCTAGCAATGAAGCGGAGAGGATGGAGAAGTCTCGAGTACCGAGTGCATCGTTGGTGGACAACCTTATGAATGCTATGATGTGTACAAGACCAGACATTGCACAAGCAGTGGGAGTGGTTAGTAGGTTCATGGCAGGTTTGGTGGAGAGTAGTGAATTAATGACAAAAGGTCCTTAGAAGGAGTCTCAGGTGTTGCATTGTGTTTCGGAGGATCAGAATTATGTGTCAATGAAGTCTACGTGGATTCGATCCTACTGAAGTCTATCATAAGAACAAGCAACATGAAGGCAGAGAATAAAGCACGGTGTGAAGATTTGATTAATTTCATCAAAATCTTCAAGTGGGAGATTGTGAGAAAAGAAGTCCCACATCGATGGGAACTTACTTTGGGGCTTACTTTTAATGTTATAAAAGGAGCCCAGTGTTTCCTTAGGAAATCATCCCAAAGTCTCTCCCTTTCTATTCCTTTTTGCTTTATTTGCTTGAGAGAAGAATTAAGAGAGAATAGTAGTTTCTCCTCTAAAAGAGAAGGTTAGTTTCTCCTTTAAGGTTCTCCTTGTATTAGTTTCTTCTATTTCCAAGAGAGGGGTTGTCATTGTTTTCTCCTTGGGATCAGAGAGAATGATATGTAATTTTTCCTTTTCTTGAATAAATTATATTCGTTGCCTATTATCTATTTTTGTTCCTTTATTTTCATCTTGTATTTTAGTTGTGAGTACTTGTGCTAGTATTCTGATACCCAACAGTGGTATCAGAGCTGTTGGTTCGTATGATTATATTCCGCTGCTATTGTCATTAGAATAGTATTGTGATAGTGGATAAAGTGTGGTAGTGTGAATCCAAGTGTGAGTCTAAGTCCCACATTGACCAGAAATGAGAAAGTAGAGCACTATATAAGAATAAAGACCCATAAACCTAACGCCTTAAGGTTTTGGGTTGAGAGTGGTGTCAGTGTCTTATGTGGTTAGGCTCAGGTCTCATTGGTGTTGTATCTCCCCAGTAAAACCCCCTCTGTAAAACCTGACAAGTGGTATCAGAGCTGATGGTTAAAACCGGCTCAGACGAGTGCAGTATGGTCCTAGTATCGAAAGTCTTCCTGACAGTGTGGGTCAGGTAAAGCGTGTCCCGTTAAGAAGAACAGCGGTACAAAAAAGGACAGAAAAGGAGTACTCGTGGTTGGGTAGCTTCCGCTGGAAGCCTTAAGGTTTTGGGTTGAGAGTGGTGTCAGTGTCTTATGTGGTTAGGCTCATATCTCATTGGTGTTGTTCTCCCCAATGAAACCCCTCTGTAAAACCTGACATATTTGATATGATGATCATTCATACACACCTTCGCATCTGAATGTGTTTATTACTTAGGTCTGAAATTTGAAACTGTAGAAATGTTCCCTTGCTCATTAACGACGTAGACGAAGTACCTAAACTTAACGATACTAAATACGGTGTGAATAGCCGCGGTAACAGCTGGGAAAAAGCTGTATGAATAAGGGAGACAACAATATTAAGACAACCTGTGACTTTTGAGTACGTGGAGTCCATGACATGCATACCCAACCCAACCACTACCACCACTTTCTCTACTCCTCATTTCGGATCCTTCATGTGCACACTACTTCTCAAATATACTCATCTCATTTCAGAATCTCTTTAAACTTCCAATCACCATTCCTAAATATATTAATCACTCCCTAACATCCAACTTTTCTTCTTTATCCTTTACACAAAACCAATATATTAAGACCCAGATCACTCTTTTTGGACACATTAACCCCAAAATGATTCGTGTAATCTTCTTTCCCAAAGCTTGGTCATTTTTTGTTAGCCATTACTTGATTCGTATCCCCCTTGATTTTAGTAAACATTATTAAATAAATAATAACCACACATTTCCTTACTATATTTAGCTCTTATTATTATTTTACTATTTATCTCTGCTCCATTTTCGTTTCACACAACTCTGTTATCTTATTCGTAATCATCTAAAAAATGTTAATGCCTTAAAATAATGTAACAAAGCATACTAGTTTTGATTTGACTAGACATTGTTACTTGCTATCTTTTTATAGCGCAGTTTCATGTCTTCTAATATAAAAATCGAGTGGCATCCATGTGTGGTGAGATACTATCAACAACCGCACGAGAAAAAGATAACACTATGTTCCACTCCCACCTTTTATCAACTTAGCTATTACGTTTACATATATACCCTACTTTAAATAAATAAATTTTTTTAATAATATAAAAAGTACAAAAATAATCACCGGTGTAGAAATATCAAAATGAGTTTTAATCCGTGAGTCAATCCGACTCACTGCGGGTTTGAGTCGGATTGGGTTGATAAAAATTCAGTTTTTTCAAGAGTGTGTTAAACTCAACCTGGCTCACTTAATCCACGGGTTTAACTCACCAACATTTTTTTACAATTTTTTTTAATTTTTTTAATAATTATTTTGCATATTTTTAAATGTTAGAATATTGTTCAATAATATTTGAATAGTTTGAATGTTTAATTAATTTGATTGTCAAGTTACATAGGTTGATACTTTAATCTTTAACTATAATTTTTATAACAAATTACTCAAGCAACCGTCTTATAAACAAATTTTTCTAAATTAGCATGACAAAAATGTGTAGTTTTTTTATTTATATTTTGTTAAATAGCATGACATCAAATGTGCAATATTAGTCATGTTTTCTTGGACTATATGGATACTTTCTTTGAAATAATTCATCATATATTTACAGTGAGCATGATGAAGACATTGATTCTTAATTTTATTGTGATTGTCATCTCATGGGTTGCTTAAAAAATTATTTAAATATTTAAATTTTAAAAAAATAAATAAATATATTTTTATGTGGGTTGGTAAGCTAATTCACTTAACCCGCCAACTTGTGGTGGGTTAAGTCGGGTTGTAAAATTTTTGGCTCACCATAAAGTGAGCCAAGTTGGGTTCACTAATTTTCAACTAGATTCGTGATAAGCCAACCCGTGTGAGCTGGTTGAACTAGGGAACAAAAATATTATTGTGTGAATATATTTAACTCAAAGTATATGTTTTTTTTGACACCTAATTTCAAAAGAATATTAAATTAATAAAAATAGTATAATAAAGTTAAATAGAAACAAAATGTGTAAAAACTCAATAGTATTTAAATAAATAAAAATAAAATAGGAGAAGAGAGAAAAAAATGAGAGCTTATGAAAAAGAAGAAAAAAAAGTTAACTTTTTATATGTTAGATAGCATGAAAAGACAATATTTGAATCATACCTTTTTATTTAAAAAGTCATTCGCATCATAAAAAAAAGTGAAGATAAAGATTTATAATTTATATTTTACCCATTAAAAATTGTAAAAAATAGACTTTAAAAATAAATCATTTATACAAAGTCGACCTATGAGGTAAAATTTGTATTATTTATATAAATTCGTCTTATTTATAGATGTCGATTTCTAACACACTCTCTCATGTTAAAATATTTACATCTCAATGTGGCACTACTAGATATTAATGGATGATGATAGATTCAATAAATAACAATTTTTACTAAAGACTCTGATATCCTGTGAAAAAGTATATTTTGAACCTAAATCAACTATACAAAATTAACTTATAAGATGAGGTTTATATTTATTTGTATATTTAGTTTTATTTGATATCTAATTGACATAATATCTCTAATAAAAAATGAAATCAACCTTTCATACTTTAATGAAAAAAATCTTAAAATTATATATGATATATAAAAAAAAATATTTCTTTTCTCAAAGTTAAGAGATGAATTAAAATAGATTCTAAATAACTGTAATGTCAAATTAAATATATCTTCTCAATATGAAATCTTCAATCCTATTCTTGGTAAGTATTTCTCTCCCGTACAATTGTTCGATTGTTGAAATTAAAAGTATCTCTCTTGTTTCCATTATATAAGATAAGTTTTACTTTTTACTTTTCTACATTGAGACAACCAAACAATTACATGAGAAAAAAAAATATGTAAAAGAAAACAAATATATTAAATTCAACAAATCCAATAAAAATGCACCCAACGGATTCTTTTTCTTTAGATGTTATACAATAAATTAAGAGAAGATCTAAATTATTGAAAGAATTTCACTGTGAACATCTAAGATTTCTTTGTTTGGAGGCATGTGTCATGTACTTTTACTTAAAATTTTAGTCTTCCCTTTTCCCAAGCGTTTGAAATTAAACTAAATAAATCTTAACCTTTATTAATCATAGCTTATAACAAAAAAGCCGCGTACGTTATATAAATGTTAATATTAATTATAGAAAAAGGTAGATTAATTGGGCATGTTCTATATTATTTATACATTTATACGTTCTCTGACCATAAACTAAACATTTTAAGAAAAAAAAAAAAGAGTATTTGGTCAGCCCGGGCCCTACTAGTCTCCGCTGTCCCAAAACCTACCAACATGAATAATAATATTATTGAGGCACAACTTCCTTTAAATATATTTCTCAAGTGAATCCGGTCCAACATTTAACAACTCTGTTACTACATAATCGTAATTAATTACTCCCTAAGTGTAACAATGAAGGCTAACTTAGTATAATACCATCATTTTCTTAAATATATTGTTTTATTATTTTATGGGATTATGTTAGAAGAAATTTATGTTATATATAGGTTTAATTAGCCGGATGGTACCATTTTTATTTAAATGTATCAGTTTGGTATCCGCTTTTAAAAGTGTGTTAATTGAATCTCAACTTTTGGAAAGATGTCTCAATTAGGTCATTTTTAATAAAAAATTATTAATACCGTTAATGGTATTGATGTTTAAAATGACTTACAAAATTATTAACACCATTAAGACACTTTTCAAATATTGGGACTAGATTGTCACATTTTTAAGAGCGGGTACCAAACTGACACATATAAACGAAAGTGGATAACCGACTTATTAAAACTTATATATTAAGAAAAAAACGCAAGTTGATAATTCGTCAATTAACTAATTAGTGGCTTATAACTAAGTATGACGTCTCCTCAGTAAGCACATTGATGGGAGAATCAACTTGGGATTTTGTCCAGGTAAGTGAAAGAGTGCACAAACTTGAAACAACCATGTCAAAACCATTTTAATTTTAATTTTTTTTTAATTAAAGGATTTTCATCGTTGTCAGAAAGGTCGGGTTAGCAAACTATGTTTTTCTGATTAGTTTAAATTGCTAATATTCACTAATTATTTTATTTAATGATAGTTTTCTTTTTATTGTCTCGTTAAAAACTTTAGACTAAACACTGTTTATAAAGTTTAAGTCTAATTCTTTTAGTTAACGTATTAGAACATATTCAACTTAACGCAAATATTATATATGACTTGTTTAATCTAATAGTCCGAAAATTTAAACAAACAAATACCATCCCCAACAGCTTATGTAAACATTATATTTGTTCATCATTATGGCCACGGAAATATTAACATATATACTTTGAAATACGTTGTAAAACTAGTATATATATTAAGATTAATATCAAGTAAATGTTTAGTGTAAATTTACTTGTAAAATTACATTTTTTTTTTGTTATTTAGGGTTCGTCTCGGCACAATTCAATTGACGAAAAAAATTAGTTTGTGATATTTTAATTACCTTGATGTCAACACATAATGAACACTAAATTCGCATATAGTGTTATCTTTATCTTATATAGTTGGCTCTTAATTGATGTTAAAGGTGTAATTCATTGTAAGTTTGCAATAATATATATATTTTTATTTTAAAGAGAATGTTAAAAAATCTGAAAAGCTTATATAATTCAATGTTACTAACACATTATATTGTAAAAGGTTTTAATAATTATTTTATTGATAATTTAATCAATATCGTTAAAATATGATACCTTTTTTTATAGTTTTCACTAAACTTACCCACTTCAAGGTTTGAATTGTGATAAAAGATGGTTTTGTGGGTTAATTGATACTTAAAAATTAAAATGACATCTGTTTAGGTTTAAGAAAGAAATTACTCTTGTATAACTAATTGATGTCTGTTTACAAATAAAAAAATATTTTCTTAAAAGAAAAAGTAATTGATAAGAGAATCTCGTTACACAAACATCAAATATTAACTTCATTCTTTTCATATAAATGATGCGCTATGATTATTACCGCTGAGATTAAGAAGATGAAACACATAACAAAATAAATCTAATTAAAATGAATTTTTATAATTAGAAATGCCAAAACATGGAAGTAGACTCAATAATAAAGAAGTGAAACAGACTAAAAGGCCATTTAACAATGAACCAAAAATAAAAGTATTGACTAGTTCCCGTTGACAAAATCTTTTATAAAACTAATTTAAACAAGCAAATCAATCTTTTCGATTGTTTACATCCCCACTTATATGATATCTAAAATTCAAGAAATCAAAAATAGTATTAAACAGTTTATTTTCATCTTGTAATAACTGTTGTAAAAATACACATGAATTTCTTGTTCTAAGAAACCCTTTGGCACAAGCACTGTTCTCCAGGTATTACGTTGATGAGAAGAGAAGCACAGAGATTGACCTGACATAAAAAAAAAAGTGTATTTAGGACCACACTTAGAATGAAGGGGTTGTGCGTGTAAAATTATATGTGTAGATCATGGGATTATCTAAAGTAGGAGTCACTGTCCGCATTAGATAAGGATATGCATGGGATTTTGCAGCACTGAAAATTGGGTTGTTGTTTTGTTTGGTGATTATGACTACATTAAGTGTAAAAGATGAAAAGGGTATGTTTTTTATTTGGACAAGTCGATCTGGGCAAAGTTCTTAGAATATGTGGCCAAGAGGATAGGTTAGAATATGATTGAGGTAGGTTAGAAACAAACAATCAAAGATGTTGACAGGGCAAGGGCACAACTATGCTTTGAGATGTTTCCTTCTCTTTCTGATGTGACCTGTCTCTAACTCATTGCCATGCCCTAAAACTTCACTGTTACTCATCATTTTGCAAACCTCTTTACCATTTCATCATCATCATCTTCATGCTGTAAGGAACCTATAAAGTTGCCCGGTAAAAGTCGGAAGAAAGAGGGAGAGAGGCAATGAATTCAACTTTTTCAATTAACATTTCGTTGGTTTGAAGGGTTTGGAAGAAAGGATCAGAAAGTCGTTAAAAATCTCACATCGACTAAAGATAAGACAATTTTATACTACATGAGTTAAGTGCAAACCTTACCTTACAAACTGATTTTATGGGATTGAGTTAATCTTAAAGTCTACTTTCTAACATAATATCATATCCCTTGTTTAAGAAAATATTTACTGATAAAAAAAAAGGATAGATACTGCCATTTCATCTCTTCCTCTAATATTTCACTAGCATTTCCTTACCATAATTAGGAAACCATTCTTTCTTTACCCAACACATTACTTTGCTTAATGATTAAAATTTGGTATACAGAAAATGAGATTTTTGGTGTATTTTTATGAGTGATGAGATCCAAGACCAATAATTTACTTAGCACTACGTGGGAGTTGTTTATTGAGAGGCATGTGGTAATAGATTAGATGGAAGGTTCCCTGAAGAATCTGGGCATGAACTATAAATGTGTACAGATCTTAAAAAATGATAAAAATATATATAAGAAGATTCGTGTTATTAATTAGTGGTGCTTTGGTGATGATCATAATATTATTCTCTTGGCAACGCCCAACGGAAAGGAATGTAAGGAGGCTGAAAAGAACATGGACTTCTTAGACTATACAAATTAATTAATGAATTGCATTTTGTGTGGCCACTGTTATGCCTTACACCAATTTTATAAATCAAACAAGGACTTCATCAGATTGATTGGGGGGGACGATCGCTTTGCACCCATTTATTGCATTTAACAGATGAAAAATAAAAACAACAAAACACACCAAAGAAAATATTATAAACATTTTTCATATAAAATTTTCGTAACTAAGAAAAATAGATTGAATTTATACATAAAAGCTAATTTGTAAAAAAACTCGTACACATCTTTTAAAATTTTATTTTTATTTTGTATTTAACTAAATATTGGAAGTCCCACATTGACTAAAGATAAAGGTCAATTCACAATATATAAGTGGGTGCAATTATCATCTTATCCACCGATTTTGTGGGGATTGAGTTAGACTTGAAGCCCATTTCTAACGTGGTTTCAAAATCATTTGTTATCAGATTACTAACAGATCACTCAAGTGTGTGCAATCCTTACCTTATAAATCTTTTGTGAAGTTGAGTTAGGCTTAAAGTTAAAGTTCACTTCTGATCCTAAATTGATTTTAACTTATAAAAGTTTGTGAAAAAACTTGTCAAAAAGTTCTAAACTAATTAAATTATCTACGAACCTTGTGGAACCATCCTATACTGTGTAGATGTGTGTGATTTGTTTTGGGGTTTTTACATGTATATTTTTTAAACGATAATATTTATTAGCAAAATGGTAGGACATTAAATGTAAGCACGTCTCTTATAAAAAAAAAAAAATTGATTTTCTCTAATTTTTTTTTACTAGGCTCAATCCTCTTATATTTACTTTGTAGTATTACATATATGTATATTTTCCCTCGTACTCTAAAAGCTTATAGTTTTTTTTTTTTCAAACACTCCTTTGCCTACATATATGAATTATAACAAGAAACAATTTCGTCGGTGATGATTTAAGGAAATCATCATCCGTTACTGAAATATATTAAACAACTTGCTTCAATATTATTTTTAGCTAAGTTAGTCTTTGACCAAACAAGTTAAACAATTTATTTCTCCTTAATATAATTAAAAGTCATAGTTATAACAAACTAAAGTTTAAGTTAAGTTATCTTTACTCACTTCAAGGTTCTTCCCACTTTTGTAGGCTTGTGTATTATTGTGAAACAACCTTTTATGCATTCTCCATATATTAGTGAATATGAGTAGTCCAATTTTTATTTTTTAAATAAAAAAACACAGTCATACATATGCATGTTCCTTTTGTAAGAGTTTCCTTGAACTCCAAGGTTATGTTTTTTGGTATTTTAATCTAACACTCTCATCCGTTTACTATCTTCATCCGGATCTAACATTTTGACTTTATCGCATTTTCGTATATATATGAAAACGGTGACTTAGATGGCTTATGTCAAACTTGGTTGACTCTTCAATAATAACAGCTAATCTTAAGGGAAAATTATTGAATTAAAAATTCAAACTAACTTGTTGAGTTTATAGCTAAGTAACTTAACTGGTAATGTTATATGATTTTCTGTTCAAACTATTTTAATTACGAGAAATTTGATAGATAATATTTTTCAATATTTGTATTCAATAAGTTTCAAATAACACATCCCGCATTGTAAGAAATGTGAGACTATAACCCAAGAATTGAAATCCTCCGAGGCCCAAAATATAACGGAATTAAGCCCGAATATATCACCATCAGCGTTGGATCATAAACTGATTTTAAAAAATTATTAATTTATTTGTGATTTGATTTTTATTTGTTAAAAGTATCTTTAAATGACATTTTATTCCACGTATATTTAACATATACTCTCATATTTAAAAATAAAATAACGTGTAACAAGGTATAAGTTTGTATCCACAAAGATACTCTAAAATTATAAATGATAAAAATAATAAATTTCTTAAAATATTATGAACACAATTCAAAAAGTTTACAAATTTAGAAGTTATTAATATAATTTACAAGTTATTAATAATAATTTTACAAATATATTAAAATAATTACAGAATATAAACTTAAGTTGACTGTCTAACTATACATTTAAATTATTTTTCATAAGTTTAAAGTTAAATAAACAAACTTATTTATATAAAAATAGGAGCGCTCTCAAACATGTTATAATATTATAACTCATCGTGGATAAAATTAAAAATAAACTAACTCGATGTGTTAACTTATATAAATAAATAATAAATAATTTAAGTATTAAAATTATTTAAACACTATGCCCTACGCACACACGTATTTACTCTTTCTATGATAATAAAAAATAATAAAATTATTATTATTATTATTAAATACCAATGAATATAATTATAAAAATAAATTATAAGTAATTTTTACAATTTTATTATAATTTTTTATTTATTACGTTGATAATATTTTTTAATGCATATTTTAGTTTAAAAAATAATAAAATTAAAAAATATTTCAATTTAAGAAAAAACAATGCAAAATTAACTAATTTAATTTAAATAAAATTATTACATTATAAAAAAATGTATACACTATTTTATAATAGTATAAATTAAATAATATTCTAATTTTTAAAGTTATTAAAGTGTCGAGATACATAAATGACAATAATTATAACAAAAAATTATTAAAAAAATATAAAAATTACCATAAATAAGTTTCGTTTTTAATTCGAATTAAACCCATTAATTAATATCAAGTAGAATAATTTTAAACTGACCTATATTTGAAAATATATATATTTTTCTTAATTTTTACCGACTCAAAAATTATAGTTAGATTATCATGAATTTAATTTTTTTTAAATATTATAAAATTGTCTTATTTTTAGTTGATGTATGATTTTTAATTCTAGTACACTTTTTTACGTTCAAACTTATATATTTATATATTTTAAATATGAGACTAAACATAAATAAATGTATTGAGAAGGGATGAAATAATAGACTCATCAAAAGTTTTAACCTAAAATTTTGATACTATATTAAAGAGTGAATTTTAAAGTGAATTTTAAATACGATCGAGTCTTATAAAACTAAACTTTTAAGATGAAATTTCACTCATTTACAATGTTCTAGATTTCTAGTTGATTTTTTTTTATCCGTGTCCTATTTTTTATCAAATTACAAATTAACCTTGATTTCTAGTCGATTTTTTTCTTTTTTATCCGTGCCTTATTTCTGATCACCATGAAACTTCCGAGTGAGTTTGATAAGAAAAAAAAACTCGAAATAAGAAAAATCATATAAAAAGGACATATATAAGATACTTTCTTTGTTAACTCGAGTATTCCATTACCAAGAGGAAAATGTAATCTTTAGATGTACTAAGGTAGCAACAACTCTTGGTAAGAAACAAGATTATTTGTTTAACATGTGATGGTTTTTGTGGTCTGGTCGAAAAGATGTATCTGTTAAAGCTAAGAAACCAATGGCCTCTCCCTTCTCAGCCGAAGGGGAAACTGCATAATTTGCAGCTCCTGAAGCACCAACTTTTAATGGGGACGGTGACAGTGTGATGCAGTGGCCGGAGAATACCCCACTCATTTCACTTCATGTGGTTTCAATGAACCAGGCAATTAAATTCTTACTACAAACTTATTCTAACTTTTAATTCCATGCTCACCACAATCCCAACAAAATACCACCTTCGACAATAACAACCGATCATCCATCCATGTTCAACAGTAGTAACTCCTCACACCATCATAAATAAACAACATCATGCACCTAGCTGTAATCAACTATATAATGTAATGTTACATGTTTCATAAATTACAAATAACTTACCTTTTCAAGAGTTATTCCTTTGTTTAACATCTAAATATGGCATTTAAAAGATCATAAATTACTTCTGTCAAAATCATCCATCAGTTCCTATCATGACTCAGATTTTTTCAACAATTTTTTATCCCACCAAGTCAAAGTTATCATCAGTGCCCAGTTGCTACTATCACTCACCATCATTGTTACTTTACCACTATTATTATTGTATCATCACTGTTACCATTATTGCCTTTTTCGCCACCCATCATCACTGTCACTGCAAGGCAATTTTTATTTATACATGCAACTTTCATACAACATTAATAGGTATTTTTAGAAATAGAAATATGGAAAAACGGGTACTACATAGTACTTTACCCAATCTCTATTAATTAATCTTATTTAGTAATGACGTGAGATGAATTTAAATTGACATATAAAACATATAAGGTGAAAGGAAAATGAGTTTTCTTGGAAAACAATGGAACAGTGTTGGGAATATAAGATTTATTATTTATTGAAATAATAATTAAGAAGAATAAATAAAAATGTAGACAAAGCTACAAAAACGATCCAATAATTTGACGGGTGAAAGCAGGGTTGCCGGGAAGGGTATCTAAAGAAATTTGGAAATTACGTATGCTTGCCTTCTTGCGAAGACAGAAATACACGATTCACTATTCTAGATAACTAAACTAAGTAACCAGTCCTCAAACCAGAGGACACTACAAGATGGAAAACTAACATCACCAAGTGCTCTGCATGTGATCAAAAATTACAACAACAATTATCACAGTCGGTTAAGCTTACCCGAGGATCAACGCTCCACAAATCCCCACCTGTCACCACGCAATTGGTCCCAAACATGATATGACACAGGCATGCAGCCACAAGCACAACCTCCTCAACCCTATATTATTGAGGGCTATCACTCTCTCTCTCTCTCTCTCTATCTTCTAATCTATATAGCCAAACCAAACCAAGCACCATTATAATACAAGAGGACACACTTTCAAAGAGGTGAAACAACCGCAACACTTATTCTTTGCCTTCTTTTTAAATACTCTGCTGCTAAGCTGTGTCAGTTCATTCACAAGCCTCAAATGGCAACTATGCTGGCAAAGGACCATGCTCTCAACCTCAAGGAGACTGAGCTTTGCCTCGGTCTGCCTGGTGCTGGCGGCGGTGGCGGTGGCGGCGGGGGCGGCGGCGGCTCTGAGGTGGAAACACCAAGGGCTACTGCGAAGAGAGGGTTCTCTGAGACCGTTGATCTGAAGCTTAATCTTCAGGCCAAGGAAGATCTCAACGACAATCTGAAGAATGCCTCAGAGGAGAAGACCCTCCTTAAGGATCCTACTAAGCAACCGGCTAAGTAAGCGATTTCCCCCCTTTTTCTTTTCTAGCTAAAGTTTTTGCATGCTTCTGTTATCAAATCTTTACTTTCTTCATCCATATCATGTATATAAACTTTACATATTATTCATAAACTTGATTGCATGTTGGAATATAGAGTTTGCATAAGGTATATATAAAATTTTCCAGCTTGTTGTATAAAGAAGATTTGGAATAATATGGATATATGTTTCAGGGCTCAAGTGGTTGGTTGGCCACCAGTGAGGTCATACAGAAAGAACATGATGAGCCAGAAGGTTAGCAGTGAGGAGGGAGCTGAGAAGACAACAAGCAGCACTGGTTCTGGGGCATTTGTGAAGGTTTCCATGGACGGAGCTCCTTATCTTCGCAAGGTGGACCTCACAATGTACAAAAGCTACAAAGACTTATCTGATGCCTTGGCCAAAATGTTCAGCTCCTTCACCATGGGTTAGTACTCTCTATTTAAACCACTTTTATCACAACTATATTAATAATATGCAAGAGACTCATGCACCTCAGTTTTTTACCATCTTACACTGAATTCTTTCTCTTCATTCTTTTTCATCACATGGAGTTCTCGAAACCTCATTATTTTATATGTATGTAAACTCTATAAAAAACAAGTGACCTAAAAGGAATACTGTTATTATTATATATAATATAAAGTTTGAAATCCTTGATGCATGTTAATGATGCGTATACGGGTTGGCTCGGATTGTTACATTCAGAGATATAAGATATTGCAGATTGTTGTTACCTGTGTGATTAACCGTGAATTAGGTAAAATATAAAAATATTTTTGATGGTATATATTTACTTAAGTTTTTATATTGGAACTGGTGAAGGTAATTATGGGGCCCAAGGAATGATAGACTTCATGAATGAGCGCAAGTTGATGGATCTTCTTAACAGCTCTGAGTATGTGCCAACCTATGAAGATAAGGATGGTGACTGGATGCTGGTGGGTGATGTCCCATGGGAGTAAGTTCTTCATCCAACAACAACATCGGCAGCTATTATATATACAATCATTTCTTACATGCAGATTATATAAAACCAGTAATCTTTTTTAATTGCTACCCAACAAATGGAAAATTATGATTTCTTGATATCAGTCATGCATATTTTCAATAATTCTGCAGACAGTTGAAAATTAAGCCTGATATAAGTGTTTAATTTTCTGTAGGATGTTTGTTGAGTCATGCAAGCGTCTACGAATAATGAAAGGATCAGAGGCAATTGGACTTGGTATGCATCATTATTATATCGTAATAAATTGCATCTTGCACTCATTTTATCACTCGGGGAAATCATTAAACATAATTAGTGATTAATGACTGTATATATAGTTGCCATATTCTAATGTGGTGGTGGGAATTTTTTAACAGCGCCAAGAGCAATGGAAAAATGCAAAAGCAGAAGCTGAAGGTGACAAGATACATGATGTGTGAGATTCCGTACGAAATTGGAGCTATAAAAGAAATATGTGAAGCACTTCTGCTGAGACTATATGGAGCGGAGTGTTGTTTTTAGTTTGAACGTGTTTGTGTCTTTTTTTCTTTTTTGTTTTGTTTTGTTGGTATATAGATTCAAGTTTAATTTTAAGGAGCCTATGGAGCATTTGTAATGGACAAGAAGCAATAAACTTAACCTATATAGTCTGGCTTGTTTATTATTATTATTATTATTATGTGATCCTTCCATGCTGTGATGATTGTTGTGTGCAAAATACCTTGAATTTTAATGCATACTTTATTCCCTGAAGAGATTGGTGGTACATGATTTAGTTTGATTTTATGTTTTAATTACTTGTGTGTGTCCTGCAAAATGATCAATGTCTCAGCTGGATGAAGAAGGTATTAAATTTTTATATGGTTCAGAAATGAGGGAGGGAACAAGCCCATGTGCATGTTGATGGAGTTTCTTTCATGGCCATTAGTTTTATAGTCTTTGTCATCTAGTTTTGCAATATCAAATGCGTATTAACTAGGTGGGTGAATGTAGGGTTGGTGAGTGAACGTGGTTGGAATATTAATTCTATATATATATTATGCATAAATAAATAAATAGATAAATATAGAAGTATCACGATATATTATTATTAAGGTCAATGGTATTGGCATATACATATCCCAATAACTGTGTGCAAAGTATAAAAGAATTCTTGGATCGGACACTGTGACAGCTTCAGGTCCTTGCTTTTGAGAAAAATATCCATTATTTTAAGGGATTTGTTGCCTATATAAAGTGCATATAAAAGTGATTCAACTTTAAAATATCTGTTATCAGTAACATAGTTTAGTCAGATCTCAACAATTTAGGGGTAGGGTTGGAGTAAGCTTTCAATACATTATTCATTTAATCATACATCTCACATATTATATTTTCTGAATCTAATTTTAATACAACCTTTGTACTAGAAGTTTCAAATTTTTATTATGACGCATAATTTCACTGTTATTTTAATACTGAAATGATCAATCATTTTCAGACTTTATTTTAACATATTCAATAAATTTTAATTTTAAATACTGTTGATTTGTTTTTCTTTTATTGTACGAATCCTTTCATCTCAAATAAATATCTTTTTTAGTTTAGTAGTAAAAAAGCCATACTGTTTGATTATTTTTAAAATTTAATTATATGTCTATTTATTATTATTTTAGAGATTTTATTTATATTAGTACAAAAAAAATTAACTTTGAAATTTTATAGCAATTTTTGGAAAACTTATATAATATATATGTGAGGTGGTAACAAATTCTGCTATTATATTGGATAATTGATAAAAAAAAGTCTATTATACTAAAACCCAAGTACAAAATAGTTTGCCAATTATAAAGTAATAAGTATAGAATTAATGAAAAAAAAATATTTAGAAAACTCATAAGTCAACTGTTCAAAGTTCTTAAATTAGTTCATCATACAACTGTAAAATATTATAACATCTTTTCTAACTTTTGAAATTATTTACAGCACTTTTTAAATTGATCATATCATATATGAATTGATCTCAATATTCGTTTCCTGCATTTTTTTGTTCGCAAATTCATTTTCTAATTAGTTTAATTAATTTAAAAATTTAATAGTATGGTTTACAATTAATAATTATGTGGCTTGTAATTAATTAGTTTACTCATATTTTTGGTTTTTTTTTCTATTTTCTAAATTCCCATTTTTTAAGCAAACTAAAGTTCTTCTCGATCTCCAATTATATAAACGATATCCTTTGTAATTATCATCTCTTTTTCTTTCTTAGTATATCCTCGTCTTCCATTCAAACTCTAATAGTGAATCTTTTTCGTTCCTTCACAAATTTTTCTCTCACACTCTCTGTAGAAAGAAATTCGTGTGCATCTGTTCTAATTCACTACTGTAGAAAATCACTGTATATTTAAACCTGATTTAGAAAAGTCCACGTTTCTGCATCGAATGATTTCACATATTTTTTTTATTTTGTTTAAAACTATAAAGCAATTAACGTAATATTGTACTAATCTTGTATTTTCCAAAACTGGTACAATATACTTGGTAGTAGTAAGTACGATAATAAGGTTTTTTTTGGAACTTGGGAACATGACTTGAATTTTCCAAAACTTACCTAATAAAATCTGGCTATCATAGACCAATGTTAGGAGAAACTCTGCAGCATATCCTCAACACATAATATGCCCAATGCACATCACAAAGGTGAAAACACTGTTCATCGACATTGATTTGACATTTCATGGTTTCCTTACTTTGGGAGCTTAGAAGTGATTTTTTTTTTTTAAATGTGTGGTTGATTTAGTGTATCTTGTTAACGTGAAGATGGTTTCTTAGAAATTACTTATATAAGTAGATCGAATTGTGGTCCTTGTGTTTTCTCATGTTAGCGTATTAATTTTAAAGGGTATTTTTTTTTTTGAAAAAAAATTAGTAAATGTTAATTGGAGTGTTAGAGTTACTTGTACAAAAACTTTAGGTTAGATGCATGGGAATGAAATGTGTCCTTCATATACGACTTTCTTCGATTAAAAATTATATATTGAAACTATTCCGTTTCATCAGAATATTAATTTTGAAATGTTAAAGTTATGTTAGATTAATTTATTTAGGTGATGATTGTTTATACTATCCTATCCAAATTGACTTGTACACGTAACACTCTCGAAAATTATAATAATTAAAATAAATAAATAAATAAATTTAAATAAATATTTTAAGTAAAAGATAAGAGTTTAGTAATTGTTTAATAAGATATTTTAGGTATTATTAGATATTATGATATCTTTAAATATTATATTCTTAGACATGGTTATATATTATAAAAAGTGATGATTAATTATTTTAAATATATTTATTTAAAAGTCTAGATATAATGATTTATTATTATTTATTTTATTTCAAATATTCAAATAGTCAATATAATAGATTTATTAATTATTTATTTTAAAAGATTTATTTTATTTAAAAAAGTTCTAAGAAATAAAAAATTTGCTCAATAGTTATTAAAAAGATATTAAGCATATTCTCTGATAAATGTATAAATTTATTATAAATATAAGCAAAATGTATTTTATATATATATAACAATCATGGAAACATGTTCAACCTCAATTCACCTATAACAGTATGGGAACAAGCCCAACACATAGTAGTCATGAGGACAAGCCCAACATGTAGCAGTCATGAGGGCAAGCCCAACACGTAGTAGTTATGAGGACAACCCAACACATAGCATGGAGAGAAGCCCAACACGCAATAGTCATGAGAACAAGTCCAACACGCAGCAATCATGGGGACCTCCCAACACGTAGCAGTCATGGGGACCTCTTAACACACAGCAGTCATGGGGACCTCCCAACACACAGCAGTCATGGGGACCTCTTAATACGCAGCAGTCATGGGAACCTCCCAACACGCAGCAATCATGGGGACCTCCTAATACGCAGCTCCCAACACGCAACAGTCATGGGGACCTCCTAAACCCATAGCAGTTATGGGGACCTCCTGAACCTGTAGCAGTCATGGGGACTTTCCCACTTTCTCAAACCGTGTAGTAGTGCTGAGGACTTACCTAAACGTCTAAGATCACTTATGTTGAATCTACTCAATCAAGTTTTTTTCTCACCAAACATAATAGTCACTCATTCATTTAGTTTATATATTTGTAGACTTCACTTTCACCCTTAAAATTCTAAATACTCTTAAGAGATTTTATGTCATTCTTCTAATTAATCACAAAATATCAAATATATCCTTTCTTACTTTCTTGTTCCTCTTTCTTAAAAAATATTTTTATATATTTGTATATAACTAACATCATACAAAATAATAAATATTGTATCTACTTAAGGAGTAACAAATGTATATAATCCGCCTATATATAATAACTGTTTATATATCTTTTAGGCAGCGGCAGATCTTGACCAATATTTTTTGGAAGTCAAAATAATATACTCAAAATTTATATATTTAATTATTATCACTAATACAATAAAAAGGAATACATAATTTAGTATAATAATTATAAAAGAAATCACACATATTTAAGTGAGTGTCTTTTCTTCCTTGAGATTTTTAAACTCATCAATAATCAGAACTTCAATTTTTTGCTATTTCTTTCTCAATATAAAATAACCATATGTCAAATTGAATAACCAATCATTGGTATCATGATTCAAAATATGTGAATAAGTTGAATCTATTTTGTTTTCATTTTCATAACTAGCTTATATTTTATCATTTGGAATAAATGATTGTATTTTCTTAACTAAATGTCAAAATCTAATAACTCTTATGGGATTTCAAAATCTAGTAAGTACTTAAACTAAATTTCAAAATTAAGTAGATGGTGAGAGAAGTGTGGATGAATTAAATATAAGGAAAGAGAATATTTATTATTTACCTTAGTCAAAAAATCAAAGATCACTTAGGAGATTTAAAAAAAAAAAAGTTGGCGTGCAGAAGAAAAGTTAGAGGTCCAGAAAGAAACTCCATTTCCCAAAACAGGTGAATTTGTGTCCAATATGATAACAACTTGCATTGGAAATAGCAGTTTGGTGGCCATGATGAATATTTTTGCCTCCAGCACCTCATAATTACTAAATGCTTCTCATAACAATAGAAGAAAACTAAAATATTTTCATTCACTCTGTCACATTCACGAGAGAGGGAGAACGATGTAGAAAAAGAAGAGAGAAAGAATATAATAAAAGTTTCGTTTGAAAAGATATTTTCAAGACGTATTTCATGTGTTTTGAATTTTTTTTAATTAAAAAAATTCATTCTAAAATATTTATTATGAAAAATATTATATATGTTTAGAAAAGTTTGTTCTGGAAGTTTTACTCCAAAAAAAATTATTCTGAAATGCATTTCATGTTTTCTAGTAATCATATTTTAAAAATCTTATTCCGAAAATTCTATTTCAAAAATTATATTTCAGAAATTACATTCCAAAAATTACTTATTCTGAAAATTTTCCATAACAGACAATCCAAAAGTCACTTTTACTATAAGCAAAATGGTCACTTTAAAAACTGGGGGTGTGTGACGAAATTATGAAAGTGCAGGAAGTAAAAGCGATACAGAATTGGACAAAAAGTGATGTTCTTCGTAAACAGGGAAATTTCTTCTTACATCTCTAAGATTTTTTCTTTCTGTACCTCCAAAAATTTTTTAAAATCCAAAAATACATTTTGACCATTTCAGAAAAGTAACGCGTATCACAACCCCAAATTTACCTCATGATGTCGACTTCTAGAAAGAATGCTTCCGGACCAGCGAAAAATTTAAACTTTTGGATATTAATAAAAATAGGGTTAACATGTTTTTTTTCTCAAGTTTGAGTAAAATTTATAATTAATTATTCCTCAAATTTTTTGACCAATTTAATTATTCATCTATTAAAATACTTAAATTTAATATTTGAATTATTTACACTGTTTGATACATTTTCACTTCAATATAAACTCAAATATTATCATAAAATGTGTTTAAAATATCAAATAAACTTAACAAAATCTAGTAAGAAGGACTAAATCCACGCATTTCTAGAGATGAATGACAAAATTAATATAAAGTTTCGAAGAGAGACTAATTCCAAAATTCACCAAAACATGAGGAACCAAAAACATATTTAACCCAAAAAAATATATACTGGAAATATATATATTCGTTTTTATTTTTTTAAATTTAAAGTTTAATTTTTTTAATTATATTTATTTTTTACTTTTATTAATTATTTCCCAAATTATGTTAAAATAAATTAAATTTAAAAATAAAAAATATATATAATAAAGAAAATAAAGAAAAATTATAAAAATTCTAAATTTAAATTCTAAATAAAATTAAAAAAAATTCAAATAAAATAGAAAATAATATACATATTATTATATAAATAAAATAATTATAAATAAATTTATAAATAAATAAAATTATAAAATTCAAATAATAAAAATTCAAATTAATTATATATATATATATATATATATAATATTTTAAATAAAAAAATAAAATATTTATACACATATTAATTATTTATTTCAAAAATATATAATGAAAAATTGAATAAAATAGAAAATAATAAACTAAAAAGATAATTAAAATTCAGAAAAAAAAACTTTAAATTGAAATAAATAGAATCAGAACTAATTTTTCATTTTTATTTTTTATTTTTATTTTATTTAAATATATATATATATATATTATTTTTTTTGGAAATTGACTTTCGATATATATTTTTGACATTCGGAAATTTAGATTCTTTATCGGATATTGACATTCGGAAGAAGTCTACATCCAAAATTAAATTTAGAGATGCAATTTCTGTAACTTTTCTCAAATCGTCAAAGAATATTTTTAGGTTTTAGAAATTTCTCGGAAGTGCAGAGAATTTGTGGAGATGCAGGAAGAAATTGAGAGAATTTGTTACTATATATTTCAATAATTTGTGATGACAAGAGCAAAGATAATAACACTAACATAATACAAGCAGAAAGAATGCAGCATAGGTTAGGTAGGAATGACCGCGATCAAATTTTGTTTAACATCTAATCTTTCAAGACTGCACCATTGTCAATTTTAATATTAAATATAATTCAGTGGTAAAATAAAAATAATAAACTCAGATAAAATTATATTTTATGATGGACTTATTTGTACGTTTATTTTTTCATATGTTGTAATTTGTAATTGTACAGTTTAAGTTTCTTTAAGTTTTAATTGCAAATTATCTCTTCCATCGCAAGTGTACTATGTTTGACTTTTATCCATCTTTTATTAAATATTTAATAGAGTTTACCAACTTCATATTAAAAAATGACACTAATATATTTGTTGACATGTTTATGATGACGAAACTTAATTACATTTGTAGTTACTCATGTATCACAATCATATGAAATTATAAGTATTATTAAATCATGTTAATATATATATGTAAACCATTACTCCAACTGTCATTTTATTATCCAATGTCACCTTAATAAATATGTTACAAATATAATAAAATATTAAAAGAGGAATAAAGTGCATAATTTGAATACTTGAAGCATCTAAATTATATAATTAATTAGAAAAAATTCTCATAATTATAATATTTACGAAACCAAAAATGCAGTTAAGTATTTGTAATATATATTTAAAATAAATAATATCACAATAAAAAATATATAGAAAATGTACACTCATCTCTTCTTAAATAAAATTAAATGACAATATTATGGAAAATCATCTACTTTTAATAAAATAAAATAATATATTTTCTAATCTTTTCAAATGATAGACATTATTATAAATTTGAATGCCGACATTTCAAAGTTCATCGATTATTTATATTGTTACATCAAACATCATTAAAATAAAAAAGAAAAGAAAAATAAAGGAACATAAAACATGGAGATCACATTGATATAAAAAATTACACTACATGAAACATAGGCAAATTATATCTATTTTGAAAAAAATTTAAATCAAGACATGCAGGTAAACATTAAACCACTTATTTGTCATCACAATGGTTTATCTCGTGAAAAACTCTAAACTTACGAAAGTGTAAATACTGATGTCATCTCTCTCAAAGACTCCAAGAAGTCATTCACTGATCTAAGGAACCATGACAAACTAAAGTAGAATTACTCTGAAAGTCCTCCCTCAAAGTGTACTCCAATGCATAAATGATCCCATAAATTTAGCACAAATAAAAGGTTGTACTCCTAAAAAAGTTAAACAATTATCGGTATATTCATCATGACTTTCTTTAAAAATACGAACACATGTGACTAAGTCAGGATAACTCTTACTTGTACCATTAGTATTCATCTCAATCCAATTAGTAAATGGAACTTGCCATATAACGTCACTAAATGAAGCCACCCTACCTTCCTACTTTGAATATTGAAAAAATTTTCCACAAAAAAATCAAGGTCAGTATTATTCATATGCTTATTAGATTTATTTCCAACCATACACACCAGTTCCTTTATTTTGAAAAATAGTAAAATAAAAGTAATTGAAACTTGAAATCTAATATAATTTCTAAATAAAAAGTTACTTTAATCAATTTAAACAAAATGCAACAAATGAGACCTCATAAATTGAACAATAAAATTCGAAGAGGAAAACTACAACTTTTGAAAAATCCCCTTCAATTATTCTCATAACTGCATATTATTAAAACAACAAAAGAACAAATGATAAAAAGATTTAACATCATTTTCACACGAATGACACATAGAGCATAAAACCTCTACACGTTTTTTTATGAACCTCCAAAACAGGCAAACGACCATACAATAACTTCTAAAGAATTGAAGTTTCTAAAGAATTGAAGTTTTAGTTGATGACACACCATCCAACCCAATTAACTTCTCATAATTCATACATTCTATATTAAAAGAATAAAATTCTTTTATAATTTTTTTAAAAAATACACTAATATCATCTAAAATCTAATTAAACACGTCCTTGTCCTCATTTGCCACAAAGAAAATAAAAAACAGCAAAATTCACAAAAAAATCATAAAAATTCTAATAAATATTTAATTGAGCTAACAACATTGTGTGTTTTGCGTCTTCACTAGAACTTCTATCACTTTATTTTATGTTCAAGGCAATGTATTAACTAAAGCTTACAAAAAAAAAATTAAAAGTTTAAAATATTCAATTTTAAACAAATTGAATAATATAAGTGTAGAAAAGTGGCATTCGTGTTTCTTAAGATCTTGTTAAATGTCATCTTTATTAAAGTTTTTTTCTTTCTTAAATAACGTTCATATATTATGAGATGATTCATGTAACAAAAACTGGGTTCATTCCAAAATAAAAAAATATCAATTAGTGACAATCATAATATCATAAACGAAGTTTGTAATATGCCTAACAAATGAGAGAAAATGATAATAAAAGAATAAAATATGGATATAATAAAATAGCATCTTCTTTTTTAAAAGCGTTATAAGGAAGAGAAACGTGAAAAAAAAAAAAAAAGAAGGTTGCGCCTACTTTTTTTTCCAGCCATATTCTCACCAAAATCCTCATTCCTCGATTTTCATCTCTCAATTTTTCCTTCCATGTTTATCCATTTAAGAAATTGATAGAACTACTAAGTAATTAAAGGGTTAATGATTATTTTAAACCGATTGAATTTTGAAATAAAGTAAGTTAAATTTTTATCATGAAGGAATATATTTTTTTTTCATGTAGCCTTATTTCAGTTACATTATGTTTTCTATGTATTTGCAATTTTAGAATCACGCCTTAATATGTTTGGATCCTGTTGCATGTGTAGATAGAGAGAAATTCAAAAAGAAAAAAGCTATATAGAGAGTGCCCTGTTTTAGGAACTCACATTGACATGAGTCGAAAAGAACTCGTATGTTACGCTGTTATAGGTTTTGTGTTTATTTATGAACCATTGTGATATAAATGTGAGGTTGAAATTGTTGAAAGGAGTAAATTTGAGAGTATGATATTTTGGTAGAAATTATTTTTTGTTTGTTTAAATTGTTTATGTTTCGTTTAGCTTAGAATGATAAGTTTGATGCTCAGTGGCTATTTTGAAGGAAAATACTACTGTTTAATATGTCAAAGTATATTAAAAGAGGATTTCGAGAGTGAGACTATCTTGACTCATTTAGTATCTCATTCACATAGAGTGTGATATCTAGGTGGTGTGAGTCGAAGGATGCTCCACAGCTGAAAAACGGTATGATATGAAAAATGATCGTACTTAGGGAGCTAGTGGAGTTTATGAAAAATAGCTTGGTTTGGGAACATTGGTCCTAAGTGATGTAACATTAGTTGGAGGATTTGGTAGCAAGCATGACAAATACAGGGTTTCACGAGTCCATTCAATGCACTAGTCTTCCGGAAGCAGAGTCTAGAATTATTCTTGTTATTTGAGTAGCATTGGACTAATAGGTGTTTAATTCATGGCTAATTTTTTGTTAACCGAGATGTTTGGATAGAGTAGTGTGGTTTGACGTTTGATAGTACATGTTGAATGATTGTGAATCTTTATATTAGACAATAAAGAGAATGTCCACTGAAAGAGTAATTGAGAAGTAGATATAAGAAAAAATGAGGAAGAATTGTTGATTTCATGAATGATGGACCTATACATTTTATATCCATTTTTTATTTATAAATTATCTTTTCATTACTTTTCTTTAAATGTATTAGCTTACCCTAGTATTTTTTTTGTTGGTGTGTTGTTTGTTTACTTTTCTATGCGATGATCGTATGATTATACATCAACAAAAGTAGGTGCAGACATGACTAGTAACTCTTGAGTTGAGACAAGACTTTGAAGACTAAGTAGTCCTAATTAAATAGAAAGCACAATGTATTTAAGGAAGATTTCATCTTTTATCAAACTTTAAACTACTATTATTTTATTTTTATAAAGATCCTAATTGATAAAGTTGGATATTATATATATATATATATATATATATATATATATATATATATATATGCTAAGTATTCGAATATATTTAAGGATGTTACAAAGTTAATATTTAACGCGATAGATTTATAACAAACTCATTATATTATCAAAAAATAAATATCATACACTAATCTTCAAATAAGTATTTATTAATCACTTATTTTAATGTTTTAGTAAATTAATAATTGTATTATTAGTTGAGATTTTTATTTATACTATTAAAGTCACATATAAATAAATATTAATAAGTTAATAAATTTAATAATACATTCTGATTTTAATTTTTATATTAAAAATGATATTTTCTTAAAAATATAACTTTTATAATTTTTGTGAGATAATTTGTAGTTTGGGGACTATATAACTATAATATTGTAAACGAATAATAGTCAAGTTATTCAATTTTTTTCTAGATTTTTAAAATTTATGTATTGAATAACATTTTTTATGAATTTATTTAATTTTGGTTGTGATATATGATCTTTTTAAGTAATATAATATAAGTGAAGTTGTGCCTATTAAAAAGTAACTAGCAGGCGTTGTCGCGCCTGTATATTTGCATTTTTTAATTTTTAAAAAATTTAAGTTAAGATCAATAATAAATATATAATTTTTAAAATAGTTGTTAAATATAAAATTAAAAAAAAAGATGTAAAAAGAAAATTTAAATAATGATTTAAGACAAAAGAGATTTGTAGAAAAATGATTAAAAGTAAATTATTTATAATTAATTTTTAAATAACTAAGGGTAAAACAGATATTATGAAATGTAGACACAAAAAGAGGAATCCCCTTTATTATTGTTATAGATTATAAGTTAGTGCTGTTTATTTAAAATATAAAAGAATAACAAAATTAAATATCTATTTTAAAATTAAAGTAAAAAATGATTGGTAAAGTCCCATTATTTCTTTATATGCAAAATTATTAAAATACATTGTATTAGTTGGGAAAAAGTCTACAAACCAAAAGGTGCTTGATGAAAAACAAATTAGTTGTTTAATAACAAAGGATGACTGTAGAATGAGAATAAGAAGTTGTGGGATCAAAGTTTTAATATAAAGGTATGAAGGTTGGAAAAACTTGACAGGAGTTGAAAGGAATAGTCCACTTATATTCTATTTGGTGGAGAAAACTTGAAAAAGGGGTAATCTCATAGTATATTATATTAGTATGTTACTAATTGTTGTATGGTTATAATACTTTAATCTAAAATTTTAGAGTTGATACTACATTATCGACGTCTCTTACTATTATTTGTTCCTTTAAAAAGAATAATATTTGTTTATGCCTTCTTTTTTGGTCATGCACCATTCTTCTATAAGCTTATCACTTAATCTCTCGTTTTGTTATACAGAGCATTTAAAAATTTGCTGTTGTTGAACCTTATTAAATATCCTAATTGGATTATGAGGACATTTTGTTAAAAAAAATGTTCTAAAATTATTTTGGACTAAAAAGGTTGTTATGCTTACATGTATCAACATGTTATGTAAGATCATTGATATATAAGTATGTTCGGATTGGTAGGTTTTCTTAAACTAAGTGTATATTGTTTAAACTAGCTAATGTTAGCTTTAATATTAGATAAAGTTATCCTCTCACTTGTTTAATGAGACTCCTAACTAAACGTCAAATCATAAAAGATTGTAATGACGTTAATACGCAAACTTAGTTCGATGTAAATTATATTTAGTCAATTTTAGTGACTGTGGTGTTATTTTTATTTTCTATTATAATAATAATATTTTTTTTTTGTTAAAATGTTAAAATAGATAATTTGGTCTGACTCGGCTCGACCTATTACGGGTTGGTTACTCAGTAAGCCAACCCAACCCGACTCACTTATTAGTGAGCCAAAAAAAATCAAATTCGGTTTGGCCCACCATAGATTGGTGGGTTAAACGGATTGACTCATTGACTCACTTAATTAAAACAAATACATTTTTTTTCAGTCAAAACTAAATTATAATTTTGATTAAATCTAAATAAACTTCAATACAATCCAAAAATACATTTCAAAAGATGTTAAACTCCAAATACAAATCAAAATCACAAAATTACAAAGTATCAATGTGTTAGCTAAAAATAAAAACCTAACCTGACCCAACTGCAAAACCCAACTTAATAAAAAAAATACCAGTATGAACTTTTATTTACGGATTGGTGAGCCAACCCGGCTCATCACGAGTTCAATCCGGGTGAACCGGGTTCTAAGTGGGTCAGGTCAAAAATCAACCTGTATTAAAATTTGTAAAAAGTTTTCAATCCAATCCAGCTTGAACCCGTGATGGACCGGGTTGATTCGTGAGTTTCAACCCATTTTAACAACTCTAACTTTAATATAAAATATTTAATAATGATCAAAAAGAAAATTTCTTGAATTTCATATGCGTGTTAGAAGTGCTTTTAAGAAATTTTATAATTAAAAAAAATAAGGAAGCCAAAAAATAAAATAAAAATCTCAAAATTCTTCGTACTTTTTTGTGATTACAAACTCATAGTACAATTAAAGAAATACTTTGTATAAATAACAATTCAAATTTCTTTTAATATATATTTATTAAGTACTCAATAATTATAAATTTTTTGTGGTATTAATAACTAAAAATGAACTTATTTACTTCAAAACACATTCAAAATGAACTTAAAAGTACTTCAAAACATAAGTTATGAACTTAATACATTTTATTTTTGTTAAACGGATTATCTAAGATACTCTTACACTAATCCTTCAGCTTCTCATCCCAGCTCTTGTGCTACTGTCATCCTCACCTCCTAACACTACTCTCGAATATAAAAATATATAATCATCGCATTAGAAAGAAAACAAAAGACACACAAATACAAGGGTAAACTAATGCATAAAAAAAGAGAGCAATAATATAGAAAAAATAGCAATATATCAAACTAATTATGAATAATATTGAAGTATATTTGAATAAAAATAAGCTTTTGAATCATCTTATATTGTTTCTCCATATATTACTACACCCTCACTCAGTAATTATTTTTTTAAGAGACCAACATAAAAACTCACATAATGCATTTAAAAGAATATGCTTAATATTAAAATAGTAATAACTTATAATAAATATTATCAAAACAAATCTTTGCTAGAAATCAATCCTTAACTTAGTCTTTCTTTATTTTCCCATTTATACAACTTCATTACTTAATTCCAATAACTTATTCAATAATGAATTTCATTACATGAATAAAAAAAAAATGCAATTAGTTCACATTCATCAATTCAAATATCAGGTATCAGTCCATATGAACAAACATCATTCCAAAGCGAATCAATAACAAAATAAATATAGACTCTGTTTTCATAAGACTAGTGTATTGAATGGACTCATGAGACTCTGCACCTGTCATACTTATCACCATCTCATTCTTTTCTACAACTTGTTATCAAATGGAACTCACGTATCCCATCCAGTCATGACAGGGTTAACCTCACTAGCTCCATCAGTATGATCATCTTTCATATCATATTGCCTGTCAAGTGAACCCTCCTTCACCTCTCACCACCTAGTTATCTTCCTCTATGTGGTAGAGTCAGGTTAGTCTCATAACAAATCTCCTTCAATACACTTAGACTAACCCTAGATTAGTCCCCAATTGGAAATAACTAATTTAAACTACTATATCACAACCAAAATACCAAAATTTCTCAAACAAAGACAACTCAATCCAATCATCATTACAAATAGAGGTATGAAAGGATCATTATAGGTTACATAAAATCTTAAAATTCTAGAAATTTTTTGAAAAGCCCGCGCTTGTAATTAATTACACTCAACATGTAATCGATTACCAGAGAAGATAACATATGTATCCATGTTCCTAATTAACTCATCAATCAAACAAAATTTAAAAATCACGGATTCTAACCATGTAACCCAAATCAAACAATGCCAAAATAAATTTATAAATTTCTCAATAATAATAGATACCTCAATAAACTTCATATTCCGTAATAATTCATATCTTTATATTCAGATTTTTCTATGTTTCTACTCTCTTTAAGCTTTACCTTTCATATAACAATAGAATCATAAGTGTAATTACCTCACTGCTAGGGATGGCAACGGGGCGGGGCGGGGACGGGTTTCGCTATCCCATACCCATCCCCGCATAAAAAATTCATCCCCATCCCCATACCCAAACCCAACGGGTATCAAACTTTTTTCTCATCCCCACCGGGTAACGGGTATAATCTCGTACCCATACCCGTACCCGTGTTCTAACTACTTCAATATTAATTTTTATAAAAGAAAAAAAATTACGGTAAAGAAAACATAATATTATG
>Ga0214544_1004072_pt1 | contig 29594 bp, 22 predicted proteins | sample CNSS3metaG_FD_160074 | JGI IMG/M metagenome (GOLD analysis project Ga0214544, IMG submission 160074) | Root nodule microbial communities from cowpea collected in UCLA plant growth center, Los Angeles, California, USA - CNSS3 | ecosystem: Host-associated > Plants > Roots > Nodule | place: USA...
TCCTGCAGGTTCATTCAACCTGTTGGTCAACAATGGAGCAGCTGCTGGCCAAGTAATATATCATGTAAGATTTTAGATCTTCTATAATGTCACTTGCACTTTTATGGAATCAGGGTCTCCAAACTATACAAGTTTTGGAATGTGTCTAATTTTGCTGTAAAACGTGCTTTTCAGACACATATTCACATAATTCCCCGTAAAGCATACGATTGTTTATGGGCTTCTGAGGTAAAATTCCATTTCCTTTCCGAAGTTTGATACATCTGGATATATGGTATTATAAGGATGTTAATTTAGATGATGAGTACTAATCAATAACACAATACTTTAACTTTAGAGTTTGCTAAGGCGACGCGTTAATTTAGATGATGAGAAAGTTTCTCAGCTTGCAGCGCGTATTCAGAAGCAGTTATTGCCATCTGACATGAGCCAGGAAAGCAAGAATGAAAATTTTTGTTCAAGTAAAAGTTAGTTCGATTATTCATCTGTGGTAACTTAGAAGTTTATATTTTCATTCAGAAGAATGATGCATGCGCATAACAATTGTCTAATGTAACACTCAACTTCAAAATTTGGGTAGTTGGGATTTTTGAACCATTGTTTTAAACCCAACCCAAAAATTCTCAACTACTCATCTATCGATTACGAGGGTTATGTCAGATGTTTTTTTGTACATGTATTATTTTCCTTTTATTTATGTTCCTATATGTACAGTCAAATTTTTAACTTATCTGCTGTATATTTTTAAGAAGGATTTACTATAAGAGGACGTTTATATAATTTTGATGCTAGTATTCTTAAGCTTTTGATATCAAAGACTCCATGCTTTTCTCTGCATAAACCCAGGTATCAAGTATCTTCACTCCCTTAAAGCATCTCTAATGAAGTTGATCTGCTGATATGTGTATTTTATTAATAAAAGTAATATTTTAATTTTATGAATATTTTAACATGATTTCTGGATTTATATATTTGAAGAACTTTTCAATACTTGAGGAATTATGTAGCATTATTCTAATGATTTTTGTTTTAATTATATGTTTAAGAACTATTTAAAGAAATTGACACATCAAGTATCAATTTCATGGTTTTTTGCCCTACTTTTTGGGAAAGCCATGTTGACTTATCTCATGTTGCAGCTACAGATGCAAAGAAAAAAAATTCAAGAAAACCGTTGAAGGAGTATTAAAATATGTCTTAATTACTTTTTTATTTCATTCATTTTGATCTTCTGTTGATAATTTTTTTAATAAAATCTCAAATTTTAAAAACTACTACAATGTGATAATTTCCTGTACAATTATTAGTAAAACCGTTAACGATAACGTATTTACCATTATAATTTACATGTTATATAATTTATAATAAGCATGTTGTTAAATTTTATATAACTAATTATATCAATTTCAAACATATACAATCATTACATTGTTACATTTTTTAAAGTTGAAAGACTTGATTTAACCTTAAGATAGTCATATTGCTACTGATTTAAAATTGGGAAGTTTAATGGAGTATTTTATTAATAGAGACTTCATTAAACTTTTACTAATAGTCAGATTGAATTAAACTAAATAAATAAATATTGGGATAAAAAGGTGACTAAATGCAACATCCTAACCACTTTCTATCCAATTAGCAGTAAAATCGTTAACAGTTTTAATTTACATATAATATGATTTATAATTAACTTAAAGAAGATTATAAAACTAACCATGGTCATTTCAACTGACAAAAGAAATTAGCATATTCAAAAATTGAAAGACTTCATTAAACCTTGAAATGGCATATTTTGCAATTTTGAGATTGACAAACTTGATTAAACAGTTTATTAATGGAAAAAACAAATTGAACAAAATAAATACATAATAAAATAAAAAGGGTAACTAAACCTTGAAAAACCATCTTGGTTAGATTTGTTTAGATTTGAAGGGGAGTGAAAAAAAAAGATAGAATTGAAGACAAATAAAGTGGATAGAGGGTAAAGAATGAAGAGAAAGTTTATGAACATCTATTATTAATGTGATGGTGTGATAGATAAAAAAATATTCTAATTAATAAAATTGTAAATTTTATCCTTATGATTAAAATTAATTTAAAATAAAATTTAATTAGATTAAATTAATTTAAAATAAAATAGGAGATATTATTTAAGATAAAAAAGTTTTAATTGATTAAATCAATTTAGAATAAAGTGGAATTAGATAAAATTAAATGAAAATAAAATAAGAGTGATTAGTTTAAATAAAAATATTTTAATTGTTGAAATTAATTTAAAATAAAGTGTAATTGGTTAACGTTAAATTAAAATCGAATATGAATTACTAGTTTAAACAGAAAATAATTTTAATTGATAAAATTATTTTAAATTAATTTTATTTAATTGTTAAATTATAGTTTTATTATTAATATTAATAATATTATTATTAGTTTTATTATTAATTTTTATAATTATTTTTTAATGTTTTTATTAATATTTAATTTTTACATCATTGTTTTTATTTTTGCTATTTAGTTATTATCATTTTATTATATTATAATATTTATATTATATTTTATATGTAAAGATGATTCATCTCGTTGTTGTCCAAATTTTTTTCTAACTTTATCTTTTTAAGAGATTTTTTTAAATTTAACTGTTTTTTTATTTGATATGCTTTTAAAACTTAACTATTTTTTTAAGTTAAATAAATAAAAATTATTTACAATGAAAAATTATTTATATTTACTTTTATAATTATATTTTTATTATTTTCTTTATCATAAAAAATAATATATATATATATATATATATATATATAATTGATTTTGTTATACATACAACATAATCATAAAAGTTTTCCTTTTATTTTTAACTTTGATTTTAATCATGTTTTATAAGGATGTTGTACGAGCGGTAAGACAAATGACAGAAAAAAAAAAGGGAATATTCAGAGAAGAAGAGAGAAATACTTTTGTATTTTTTTCCCTTTACCGTATTCTAATATTGTACTATATATGAACTTGGCCACGTGCCTTGCAGTTAAGGGTGACAATACAGGTTGAGTCCAACAGCCAACTCGTTAAGAAAGGAACGAATTGGGTTAGGATCTTCAGCCCATGGCCGGTTCTAACCTAGCCAGCTTGGCCCGTCAGTAGGTTGGGTTGCATGACGAGTTAGTTGCAGGCTGACCCGTAATCCGTGAGTGAAAAAAAATGATGAAAGCCTGGCCCATGAATGGAATGAGTTCACATCATGTTTTCTTTGGCAGAGTTTCCTCTTTTCCCCAAATCACTTTTCTCGTTCCACCAAAGGAGAGGGCAGACGCACACCACGCACCACACACAGGTGACTGGCTACGGCGACGGCGTGACCCACGAAGGAAGATGGTGACGGTGTTCAATGACCCATGAAACACAAACAACGATCAACAATCAACGCTTCTCTTTGATCTCTCCCACTTCGCATCTAATCTCCCACTGTAACATCCAGGTCGGATATTACTAATTTAAATAATTAAAATAGGAAATAGGCATAAAATTGCATTTATGACAATTCCTTTTCCCAAAATGCGGGAAAATTTAAAACATTTATTATACCGCAATAAACCAAAATTCACAAACTATAATTGTCAATTACAAATTCTGAGTCTGGTAAGATAAAGGTTTACAAAATGTTTAAAATCCATAAAACAAGAAAACATCATAAAGGTTTTTCCCCAAGCTAGCCCCTCTCTGAATTTATGTTTCACCAGTAACACTTGCAACATCATTTGTTCTCGTGTAACGCATTACACGATTATCGTCAAACACAAGCAGATATGATGAACATAATAGAATAAAAGTACACTACACAATATAATAAATAATCATTCACTATTCCGAACACATCTAATACTCCCAAGTCTCACCACATAATATACCATTCCCTCATAGCCAACAAATTTATTTTCCTATGCCCCAACGCCTCTTAGAAGAGAATTTCTCCCCTTGCGCACCAACGCCTCGTGGGGAAAACAAGCAACAACCCTTACCTGTTCACCAAAACCCAGTAAGAACATTACTTTCCTTATGACTTACAAGCAACCGCCCTTGCTTGCTTACCAAAACCCGACAAGAGCATAACCATTACCTGTTCACCAAAACACGGTAAGAGCGTTGATTTTCCTAAGACTCACAAGCCACATCCTTAATCCTCGACTTCCAAAACCTCCCTTGGAAACATCTTGATTCTACACCCTTTGATGATTACATTGATCGATCTTTGCTGCTACGAGTGTCTATTCGCTCCAACCGGATATTACGGGTTTAACTAAAATAAAATAGAAATAATATTAATACCTCATTTAATATAATTGTAATTCCCAAAAAAAACTAGGGAATTTAAATTCTTTATTACATAATAAAGATAACTCCAAATTAAAATTCTCAAAGTTCACTAAAATACGAAATCGGTCTCATAATAGTTTACAACTTTATTCAAAACTATAAATGATAAAACTCAATAAAAACTATTTCCCCTGAGGTTTTTCCTCGCTCCGCTGCTAAGCCTCATTAGATTCACCTACAACATCATCTGCTCACGTGTACCGCGTACACGATCATCGCCAAACACAAGCAGATAGGGTGAGTTAAAAATCAAAATAAGCATATATACAACATATATATATATATATATATATATATATATTACAATCACACCAAAGGAATTTCCTCATTTGATTCCATACAGCATGGCCACCACCATGTTAATCGTGTTCTATGTCTTCTGATGACTACCTCGAGATGTCTTGCTGCGACACCTACCAGCCACAACTAGTAGAGCACGTGCGAGAAACCATGCTACGGACCATACTCTGTAATGTCAGGTGGAGTTCCTGATACGAATATCATTCATAATGTTTCAAGACTACCAAACTCGTCAGCTTAATACTAAGGAGGGCACTCTAACTGAACCCATCCGTACACGTCACAACGTGCACACTCACACCGGCAACACTCGCCAACCCGAGCCACAACTCAGGAGTCCCTCATGTCCATCCGCCATCCCGAGCCAGAACTCAAGAGATGTCATTCTGAGCCACGACTCAAGGAATGTCACGTGCTTAACCCTCTATCCCGAGCTACAACTCAAGGAATTCCCGTCGTCGCAATTCTAAAATAAATGATTATTTATTTATTTATTTTTCCCAGGTCTTACACCCACGGTGGAAGACAACGACGACGACGTCAAGACTCCATTGTCGGTGACATTGACGATGACGTAGATTCGTTCCCAATTTTTGATTTTTGATTTTCGATTTCTCTTTCTACCCTAATTTCAAGTTCTGCTACTGCCATGCTATTGGTCATTTTGAATTTTTTGATTCCCCTTCCTGCCTTAATTGTTGTGTTCTTCTATTACTATCATGCCATTGGATTGTTGTTTGTGCTGATTGGTCCTTTTTCTGCTATCTGTTTGTCGATTCCCTTTTTTTGCCACTACTATGTGTTTAGTCCCGTGAATTGTGTGCTACTGTTATCTATATGTTCGGTCTTCATTTTTGCTACTTCTGTTTGCTTAGTGCTCTATTGTATCAGTTTGGACAATTTTCGATTGTTGTTATTATGATGCTTACTACTTTTGTGTTCTGTTGTATTATATTGTATCTTTTATCTTCAATTTTTCAGTTTCGGTTTTGTGTAATAGGAACCTCATACAAATAATGGATGATTCAGTTAGCAAACCTATTGATGGGGATGTCGATGACAAACCAAATACTGTAACTGACAATATGACTAGGGATAACCAAACTAGTGAAACTGATAAGGAAAAGAATAAGATATCATCCTCTGATGTTTGGAAATTCTTTACTAAGATTGGGGTTTGTGAGAATGGAAAAGAGAGGGCAAAGTGTAATGGGTGTAACAAAAATATATAGTTGTGGTGCAAAATATGGGACTTCCCATTTAAAGTGTCATATTGAAAAGTGTACAAAAAGTAAATTTGATGATGTGGGTCAAATGATGGTGGACATGCAAGGAAAATTGAAAGCCAAAAAAATAGACCAAATGGTGTCCTGTGAATTATGTGCTAATTTAATTCTTCGGTATGGTTTACCATTCAAATTTGTTGAGTACCCCGAACTCAGGACTTGGATAAGTTATTTTAATCCTGAAGCAACTCTTGTTTCTATTATTGAGAATATTTAAGAGAGAAAAGATCAAGTTGAAGGGTGAGTTGCATAACATTACGAGTAGGATTTGTTTAACCTTTGATCTATGGACATCTTGCAATATTGAGGGTTATATAAGTTTAACAGCACAATACATTGTTTCAAATTGGAAGTTGAGGACCAAAATTCTTAACTTTTTCCATTTCCCTCCATCTCACACTGGATATGAGTTGTCTAAGAAGATAAATGAATGTTTGCATGACTGGGAAATTGAAAAGAGAATATTTTTTATCACCTTGGATAATGCTTCTAGCAATGATGTATTGGTGAAAACTTTAAAAAATCAGTCGGTTTTAAATAATTCACTGATTTGTAGTGGAGAGTTCTTTCATGTGTGTTGTTCTACTCATATTTTAAATTTGATTATACAAAGTTTGAAGGAACTTGGTGATGCTCTTGATCAAATTAGGGAGAGCATCAAGTATGTTAGGGGTTCTGAAATTATAATGATTAAATTTAAAGAATGCCTTCAACAAATAGGGAACATTGATTAATCAAGTGGATTGTGTCTAGATGTTCCTACAAGGTGGAACTCAACCTTTTTTAATGCTTCAAAGTGCTGTTAAATACCAACGGGTTTTTGAAAATTTACGCTTAGTTTATGAAAATTACAAGTATAAACCATCTGATGAGGCATGGAAAAGAGTAGAAAAGTTCACTGTTTTTTTGTCCCCATTTTATGAAATTACAAATTTGATGCCTAGCTCAAGTTATCCTACATCCGACTTGTATTTTTTTCAAGTTTGGAAAATTTAGTGCCTTTTAATGGAGAGTGTGCAAGATGGAGATGAAGATATAAGAAATATGGCTAAAAAGATGATATGAAATTTGGCAAATATTGGGATGAATTGCTTTTGGGGGCAATTCTAGACCCAAGGATGAAATTAGTTACATTGGGTTTCTACTTTGAAAAGGTTGACCCTCTTTGTTGGGAACTAAAGGTGGAGAAGATAAAGAAAAATTGCATATTCTATTCTCTCAATATTTGTTATCCTCGTCTTCTATGAAGCCAAACCTATTTGATGTAAGTTAATTACTTTATTCTAATTTAATAATAATTATTATTCATATTAATATACTTTTATTTTGTTTATCATGTTAGGAATTACAACAACGTAAACTTCAACTAGTAGCTAAAACGGGAAAGAATCAACTTGATACATATTTGGACAAGCCAACATTGGATATTTATTTTTTAGTACCTATAGATGTTCTTGAATGTTGGAAGAATAACAATGGACATTTTCCAAACCTTGCTTTGATGGTTAGGGACTTGCTAAGCATCCCAATTACTACAGTCGCATCTGAATCAACATTCAACATTAGTTCCAAGATTCTTAATAAGTATATAAATGTTCTATTGTCAACAAGTGTGGAGGCAATTATTTGTACTTCCGGTTGGAAGCATGGTTTTTGTGATGGTAAATTGTATACTATAGATGTCTTCCGTTCCTTTTTATTCTTATACACAATTTTTTATATTGTAATTTTTTTCTTCATTTTATTTTGTTTAAAGATGATGAAGACAATGACAAGATAGAAAAGTAGAGGAGACTTGTTCCAATGCTACCTCTAATGATCCTGAAAGTGATACAGAATGACATTTGGTATTTGTTTCTAATTTATTCAATTTCTTTTTCATTGTAAAGCATCCTCACTTATGAATTGCCTTTTTTAACAGAAGTCAAATTGAGTTGAAATTTGTTGGGTTGGAATCAGATGACTAGAACGTGAATTTTGAATGACAGAGCTTCTTGTAATTGTTCCAAAAAAGTTGCAGCAAAATAGAGGCAACAATTTTTCAACATTGGTTTAGATTTTATTTTGTTTCTTGTAAGGGAAAATTTGTAATTTCCTTGGATAGTCAAATTAGTTAATTCAGATAACCTACTTAGGAAATTTTTTTGTGAAACTACTCTTCTAGTTTGACATTTGGAGCTTTTTCTTCTGTGGGTTTTCTCTTCAATGTGCATGCTTCTTTCTATCCTTTAATTTCAGCTCTTTAATGCATACATTTTTGTTCTATTTTCAATTCCTTCTGCTACTATGTTTTCCCTTTGCTATTGCCATTTCTTTTAAATCATGGGCCATACAGGTTGGCTTGTTATCCCATCACGGGACGGGCTGAAGTTTCTGGCCTTTTTTCTCTTAACGAGTTGACCCGTCCTGACTCATTTTTAACGGGCAAAAAACAGGTCGAGTCAAAACGGATCGGATTGACCCGTTTTGCCACTCCTACTTACGGTACTAATCATGTGCAAATAAAGGAAATTACAATAATAATTCCAATCATTTCTTGCTACCAGTATTCCCCTTTTTACGGGATGTGGGACATGTGACCACTTAATCTTTTAGGTAATGTGGTTGTTGTTGTCCTCTTTTGTATTTGTCCTCTAACGGTGCCCAAGCTGTAGGCGTTGGAGCAGAAACTATGTTTAACGTTTATTAGTCTCTTTAGGAAAGAAAAAAAGAAAAACTAAAAATTGACGTGAATGAATAAAAGATGCAACAAAGTCACTCGTGTTCGGAAACACGCTTTCTAACAATCATGAGCTTCTACTCAAACATGTTCGAAAGTTAATTTTTGGAAGAAACAATATAGACCTATTGTGTTTTTAAGGAGACAACTTTTGAATTGTTTGGGATAAGTCCACAACAATAGAACTTGAACGCTTTGTTAAGCTCTTCCTATTTTGAAATTTGTGCTTTTCAACCAAATCAGTGAATTCACTGTCAAATAAGACAAGACTTGGATGGTTACTCCTGTATACGCTACAGCAACAACCAAAGATCCTTTGTATAAATTTGGAGCATCCTATGGTTGCAAAATTTTTAAAGATTTTTTCAGTTCCTGTTATAGCTGTTAGTCTTGCATCCGCACCACAACAACAGTCACTTCATTAGAATTTGCAATATGTAACAGTACAAGAAAAATCTAAACTACTCCTGACTAGAATGATCAAACTAAAAATCAGAAAACATGGTAAACTATACACAAATGACTACTAAATCATTGTTCCCCGCCAGCAGTGACATTTGGTTGGAGGCCTTAGTCGCATATAATTCTAAAATCAAATTCGCCCTTTAAAGTAGTATAGAGAAAACCGGAGTGTCAATCCTAGGAACTCTGATTCTAGTAGCTAGTTTGTGAGAGTTTAACCATGGTGATTGTCAAAAAATTGGGGGATATTTACGATGTAGACACAAAGAATGGGATGAACATGAAGCATGAGACTAAAGCCAATGTAAAAAGTGTATACAAAGATGTTGTATCAGAATGCATGTTACTATAATTGAGAAAATTGCAAATCTAGTATGAAACTACTCTAGGATGATTAGGAATCACCAATGAATGTTTAAGATGCAATGAATGATGTATTGGAACGTGTTCTAAAAGTCAGAATTAAGAAAAACTAGGTGGAAATGTGTAAACCAAAACTGGAGAACAAATGGACAAAACAGGTTACACAAGTTACATCAGCTAATTATTACTCTTAAGTTCAGATTAACTGCTGTAACTGTTTTACAGGTAACTCAACTTACAAGTCATCAGGTCAAATGACTTTTCCAGTTGTCTCTTTCACTCCTAGGTGCACGTTGCATTTACCAGTTAGACAGTTGCACATTTCAGATTCAGCTCCTCTTCACTTGGCAGGTTCAGCTCCCATCCATTCCTCTCTCAAATGACGTTTACAACTTGGTCCAGATTCCATTTTCAGCTTTTTAAGGCAGATGCAGGAGTGACATTTGAACACAGGTGCAGGTTGCTCATCTTGACCGACAGATGCAGTCACTTTGGTCACTAGTTTAGCTTCTTCACTTCTTAAAACGTCTGCAGCAGATTGTCTCTCAAACATATAGTGATTGCTTTCAAACTTAGACACGTGCAAGTGATGAAAATCTGAACTATGCATTGAACACTTTTTGATGAAGGATTGACCCTAATCAAGGATGGGTGCACATGCTTAAGAAGACTAAGCATGTTTAGAAAGGAAGTTCACTAATCCTTCATCCCTTTCATTTGTGTTTATTATTTTTGATTCCCAAAGTTGACTTAGTTGAATCAACTTTAGTTGACTTGTTGACCTTTGACTAGGTTTGACTTGTTGACTATAGTTGACTTGACTTAAGCCAACATGCTAATCTATGTTTATTTGCTTTGTAGGTTAATTAGGAGTAAGAAAGCAATGCTAGGTGGCACATGGTGATTAGGGAGCATAAATGATGTGGAGGAGAGAGTAAAGCAAAGGCATAAAGCATAAAGTAAAAGGCATGAAGCAAGTGTCCTATGTTTTTAGCACACTTTGTCACTTTTTGAAGACATATGAGACACATTCTTTGTCTCCTTTTGTGCTAGAACGAAACTAGCCTTGCACACACCATAATTAGCTCTTTTGTCTTTCATTTTTTGTAACCTTATTTGACCTAGTTTCTAGAAGCTAGGGTTAGGTTTTTGTAGAGACATCCTTAGGTATCTTTTATTTGCTTAGAGGCCCCTAAACTCTTCTATATAAGGGGTGCTCCTAGACATGTAAAATGGTTGAACATTTTGAAGTAAAAACACTCTTGTGTCTCAACCATTTGTGAGAGTTTCCTCCCTTGGGAGTGAATACTTTTAAGCCTTATCTTGCATAGCAAGTGGCGGCACAAATCAACTCATCTTCAAGATTGTCATGGCTTCTAGCCTAGCCTTGTAGTGGCGTGTTTCTCACATTTTTACCATTTCTTTCCTTTCTGTTTTATGTTTTCTTCTTCCTTTAATTGTTCTTTGTTTTCTATGGTTTATGTGTTTTTCATTTCCTTTTTGTTTGAATCAATCCATGATTTTCTTCTCTTGAGCTTTGTGAAAGGAATCTTCACATCTAGATAGCATGCTATCTTAATGTCCAGTGGGGATTTCACTTAGCTTTCTTAATCAACCCACACCATATTCAATAATCTTAAAAAGAAACAACATAATCCTTCATCACTTATCAACAAATCTTAAAAAGACATTCTCTAAATTTAATTGTACCAAAACTAAAAATCCTAACTGCACTCAAATTCAAGAATGGAAATCTTCACTAAAATACTTCCTAAAATTGATATATATTCCTACAAAGACTATAACAGAACCAAAAATGCTACTTACACTAACATCTACTTAAAACACCTTATTAACATACTTTAACAAAAACTATAATTTTTACAAAAAAATATGAAAATCAAAGAACTAAAACAAAAGAACACCCAAAAGAAGTGCATTTTACTATAAAAAACATGCCAAAAATAGGACTTAACATACCCCACACTTAAGCCTTTGCACTCCTAGGCAAACATAAAAGGAAACAGAAACTAAAAAGCATTTTACAGAATTGGATTGAATCTCGTCTCACTGCTCAGCTGCAACTGTTATGCACAAAAAGAAGTACCAAACAAAGCTTCAAAACTCCAAACAGGTTGAAACAGGTCAAACAAGTCAAGCAAAGCATAACTCACTCAAAAATCAATTCATAGATCAGAGTCACAGTAGGATACAAGAAAGGATTCAAAGCTTAAGCACCAAAGAGGAGTGAAAGAGCAATAAGGAGAAATATGGAAATTCAAGTGTAAAGTCATGCTACTAAAAAATTCACAGTTTAAACTATCACCCTCTTTCACATTTTCCTTTCATTTTTTTTCAGTTTTTTCTTCTTCTTTTTTCTGTTCTTTTTCAGTTCAGGCCACTCTTCTTTTTCTTTTCACATATTTTCTTTTTCTCAAGCTACTTTTAATCTTTTTAGAACTTTCAAATGATGTTAGTCTTACAGAACATTCACTACAAAAAAAAAAAGCTAAATTGCGGAGGTTTTAATTTTGTTTAGCGGGGATTTTTACCCTCCACAAAATATTTTGCAGGAGTTTTTCAAACCTCCACAGATAGGTTCTCCACAAGTTATTTGTGGAGGTTTTCTACAACCCCTGGTACCAGGTTTATATTGTGGAGGTTTTTTAATGAAGGGTTATAACCTCTCCTATTCATGACTATTATTTTGTGGAGGCTTAAAATCTCCTTTATTTCTATAAACCTATTTGATTCCAAAATTCCTATTTTTCAATTTTTTTGTGGGGGTTAATACCCTCCTCAATTCGAGGATTATAAAACCTGTTTCATTTGTATTATTTAATTTGTGGATTTATTACTGTATTTTTCTTGCGTTATTCAAATCTCATAAAAAATAATATTTTGTTTGTAATTAGAATTTCCTACTATACTTGACAATGTATGTCACTACAAAAAAAGTGAATATTTGTGACAGTTAAAATTACAAGTTCTAGCGATTAAAAACCACCACAAATGACATTTCTGACGGTTTAAAAAACCGTCAGAACTACGAATGTCAAAAACAGTTTGTGACAAATATTCTAACCACTGGTATTGTTGTCAGAAAAGAAAAAATAATAGCGGTTAAAAACCGCCACAAAATATAGTCTAATTTGTTTATATTTCATCATATTTTGACAGTTAAAAACCGCCACAAAATGCATCATATTTTGACGATTAAAAACCGCCACAAAATATATCACATTTTGACGGTTAAAAATCGCCATAAATAAGATACATTTAAGCTCCTCTTTCAAGCATGCCCTTTTAAAAAAAATTAAATCTCTTTTCACTGTGTTACTATTTGCTTTAGATAAACCCATACATAAAGGAATAACCAACCACATCATGATTTGAGATTCTCACTTTATAAAATTGTTGCTGCTATCGAATTTGGACAGTTCCTTCACATGAATCAAAATTTCCTTATATAAAACTAACCAAAAAATAAAGATAATCACATAAAAATTCATTCTGATATATATCTTATACAATGTGTACTTCATAACTATTGTAGGATAATCATGTTGTTGTCTAACCTATACAAGATGATAGGTATAAAGTGTGATTGAAGAACCTGATCCAAGCTAACAAAATGAAATGATAACTTTCTTTCCTAGATATGTCTATAAAAAGTAGATATACAATTCAATTGAAATGGGAGAAAAGCACTTGATAAGTGGTTTTGAAGCCAGTCATGGATTGCATAGCGAAGAGCATGATTGGGAACAAGATTGTGAGGGTCAAGCTTATCATTAGTGATTGGTGAGTTGTCATTACCACCATCAGGCCATCCTTGTATAGCCTTAGCTTCATAAGTAAAACCATCTACAACTACATGTGGGTCTCGCATGACTTCCAGCAAAGTGGGAACACATGCAGGGAGAATTTTATCATTCCACCGATTGGAAACTATATTGCAAGAGAAGAAAACAAAGGTAGACAGAGCTAGTTAAGTGGAAGATTGGGAAAATAAAATATGATGGAGCTAGTTATCTGTCAACAATCTCAACAATATGATTCTAAATGAATAAGCATTTGACTTCGGAGTAAGTTCCCCTGAGGCAAGAAATTCACAATTAGCATGTGCCTCACTTTTTCCTAAATATGTCTGTCTTTGAAACAAGGTTGTACTAATCTATAAACATCAATGGTTAAGATCCTTTTTGCGGGTACAACATTAAATAACAAAATGAACTTCAGAGTAACCTTATTGCATAATAAATCTAGTTTTTATACTGCTAGATGAAAGATTCCTTGATGTGGAAAGACAAAAACTTGATTCAGACATTCAAACAAACTAGGGTGCTTGTTTTCCACTTTATAATTAACACGTTGAAGAAAAAAAATGCTTACAGCAGCTAGCAAGTCAATCGCAGCCATGATAAATCTTTTTTTTACCAAGTTGGCACCCCTGTGAATCGACAAGTCAAAATCTGAATTAAGCAAGAGTGCTAAAAATAACGTGGAACTTAATGACTTAAGAAGATATTCACCCACAACTATAATTTCATCATCTTTTCTAAAATGTGAGGACACCTCTCTAATGAAGTTGCTGTTATTTGCCATCCTTGAATACATGAATGGAGAATCTATATTCAGATCATGGAATATAATAATACAAGAAAAAGAAGAGTTTTTCAGATCATAGGGTAATAACTGACATAATCTTGATACTATCAATCGGGTTAAAGCGCTCAAGAATAAGCCTTGGCAATGCAGAATTGTCAATGCAGCAATCTGTTATTCCATTTAGCCATACCACTAAAAGATCAACATCCAAAATTAAACTTTCAAACAACATACTTATTGTCAAAAGATTGAACAAACCAACATTACATGTCATAGTGAAACAACAATCAACTTATACTAAATTGATAATTTCTAATCATGTTCAGATCATTTCTACTTCAACATAATTTATTGAAGATGGAAGGAAGATAAGAAGGAATGACAATCTTAATATAACCTGCACAAGAGCATTTGGTCGAGACTCAAATATAACCAAAAGAACTCCCAAAGGACATGAATATTTCTCCAGGATGAGTTTATCTGCTATCTGAGAAAAGAAAACAATAATCCTCATTGTCACCATGAGTGTTGAACAATAGAACATAAAGTTTAAAAACATATCGTCATTTTTCAGTCAAAGCAATGGTTATAATGTGTTCTCAAATCAAGACTAGTGAACATTATAATGTGTTCATTTTTTACCTCTGTTCGTTCTAAAATTTGACCAATTGGTTCTTCCACAGCTGCCAATATGCGCACAGCCTTTGCAAGTTTAGAGATCTGTAAAGTACAAAGATAGAGTTCATATTAAAACACGCTTAGAAAAAAAAAACTTCATAAGAGATGCTTTGGAACTTGAGAAATCTGTGTTTGACAATAACAGCAAAGAAAATTATGCATCTTATGCTTCACTATTCAACTACAGCATGCAAACAATTAAACTCTTGTCTTCTCATGCTTCAGGGTTAAAGGTGATATCAACGAATTTTCAAATCCAGCAGCCACAACATCAGCTTCATTCTCAAGACTTATTGCACTTGCATTTTTCTCGAATGCATTAGCAATTGCCAATAATATTTTACTCCTTTCTTCAGATTTGAGGATCTGATACAAAAAACATCAATACAAAAAACCAGCATTTTATTTATTTCAAACTCATGAAGACTATTAGATATAATTTATACTCTAACATAGTGGAATATATATCTACATTCCCTTATCTTCTCATATGATATCCATAAATTAGATGTTATATCAAAAGGGGGGCAAAGGATCACATCAATTGATGCACTTTCACAACAAAGAAAAAGAAAGAATCCTTTGCAAAGCACTTCACAAGAAAATCTAATTCAAACCATTCCTTTTGGATGTTGAATTCATGTTTAAAAATTTAGCATAAGTAGGTGACTCCTCAATGTTCAACCAAAACAGTTTATGTAATGGTATTAAAAAAAGTGAAACTAAAAGTAATTATTTTGGTGAAAGAATTTTGCTATATGACTAAAAGAACTACACAAAAATGAAAGGTACCTAGTTATAATGACAGGGATACCAACATGAGCAGACAAACAACAACATTAACTTTAGCAGTCATACCCCCTTTCCCAATCTTGATTTGTCTCCAAATAATTTCCCCTTGATGTTTCTCCTTTACATATGATCAACTTTGAGTTTGGGTCACTTGGAGGACCACTGTAAAGGCCCTCAACTCAATAAAACAAGGAGATCCCCAAACTATCATTGTCCTAGAAAATACCAGAAGAATCCTGCACACAATGCTTGCAATTTTAGACAATTACATCAGATCCCCGAGTGTCAGCTGCAAGTTGAATCATCAACCTCCTTGCAAGCTCTTTGACCCTGTTGTTAGTGTACTTCTGTCCAAGACCACATTTACAAATGATGTTGTCGGATAGTTCAAGAAGCAACTTACTTAGATTCACAGAAAATGCATCTCCCAAGCTTGCTTCGCCTATCTTTTTTACCATATCAAATTAACATTTTCTTTTTCACTGTTTCAATTTAAATTTTCTTCAAGCTATTATGCATAGAACTAAATATTATTCATGGTGGAAGCTCAAAATGGTAAACAAGTTATGATGATTCAATTCATGGTATTCTACCTGAAACTGTTGCTGGTGAATATCTGGATTGCAGAGATATAAGGCGCGTAGTACTGCACAATTGTCTCCGACTCCATAAGCACTCCATTCGTCATAGTAATTCCAAAGATCCCCCAACTTGAAATACTCCACGCTTTCTCTCTCCCACAGATGTCACAAACGGTTAAGACTTGTGATCTAAGACTACATACACACAAAAACTAACGACACAAAATTTTGGACAACATATTCTTAAGGAAAAATAAAATAAAAAGGAATGAAAAGAAAAGAAAAGGACAAGATTCTAGGTTCACGTTTGTGGCAAACAAAAAGTAAATAAATTTAGGGTCAAGTAATATACATCACAAGTTGCAATACTTTTGACCTTCCTCCTACTGCAACAGAAGTATCTAAGTGCCACTCATTTGAATTCACCTGTTTCAGCTAGAACCATTCATGTCATAAATATACTATTATAGTATCCCACCAGATGAAATATACTGCTAATAAATAATATAAAATGGAATAAATAACTAACTATTATGAAAATGGGTAATGGAAATAGATGGACAAAGGAGAAATACCAAGCAAATGATGAAATGCTAGTACCTGCATGAATAATAAGATAGAAATTAATTATAACATCATTAAAAATCAATTACAAAGGAAAGATTGTGTCATGGTTCACTAGATTATGCCATGGCCTAAGGGCCTCATTGTATAGAGAAACTCCAAATATGTAAGAAACACATATTTTGTTGTGGACTCATAAAAAGGCATGAAAATTTCATCAAACTTTCTTTTTATATAATATAAGATAAAGTACGAAGAGTATAAAGTAATAAATATTTTTTAATTATTTAACTAAACTAGTATAACTATATTTCAAGGGTACTCAGGTTGATTGGTCCAGGAGTTAAATATATATAACAGGAGAATATATATATATATATATATATATATATATATATATATATATATATATATAAATAAGTATTTGACATGCTGCTAGAAATAATAACATACATAGTCTCAAAAGTGCATTAGCATTAGTCAGGAACCATACAAAGCGTGTTTTATTTAGCAATAAAGAATAAAATTGCAAATTATTGTGTATCTAAATTCTAAATCAATAATATCTCAACATTTAACTCAAATATCTTCAATCGTTAAAAAACAACTCCAAACACTAAAGTCTGTGATGACGACAAACAAGAAAACTTATATAAACATTTATAATTCTAAGAAAAGAAAAATATAATAATAATAATATATAAATGTTGACCAAAAATTCCAAAGGAAAAGATGCAGGAATAAATAAAAAATCTAAAGCATCTCATTCTATAATTTCGATGTTTGAAACATGAGGTCCTATTCTCCACTAATTCATTGCTTAAAAGCTTATTATTAACTTAAATAACCATTGCTGAAAAAAAAAACTTAAATAAACATTAATTATAAAGTAAATGCAGCTGTTACAAATTCTGAAATAAGTCAAAAAAAACAACTCCCCGCAGGTTACTTATCATAGCACGGTATCAACCAAAATTTGCTTATTAAGAAATTTTAGGTTAATCGAAGCTTTACCTTCTAGTTTCTGAAATAGCAAACTAATAATGACACAAATTATAAGGGGAAAAAGTATTTGATGGTTCACCTTTTTGATATTTCAAACCAAGAAATTTCCGCAGTAATTTTCCACCAGTAATTTTCCACCATCGTGGGATAAAATTGAAAAATAAGAATTGAGAAAAGCACAACAAAAATAAATGATAACGCCGCCTGCTAGAGAGAAATGAAGAAGCCCTTGAGAAAGAAAACCTGAGAGGAGAGGAGAAGACGAGACAAGCCATGGATATTTGATTTACAAAGTTTCCAACTCTTTTTTGAAACTTTAACAACTCTAAAAACATATAAGTTTAAAATAATTTAAAATTTTGTGACGGTTAAAAAAATAACATAAATAAAAATATTTGTAGCGGTTTATTAAAATGCTAGAAAAAAAAACACTAATAAAAAATAAATTTTTTTGTAGTGTGTCACCATTTAAGGTACTTATATTTTTATATCAACAATATTTTTTTTTAAACTTCAATCAAATACTTCAACCAAAGTGTTCAAATATATATCATTAGAACTTTTGATTCTCAAAATCAACATATTAACATAAAAGCAATTTAAATTGAAACAATTACAACTTAATCCATACTTACTCAAAGTTCATAATACACTAAAATAGTTTCATCCTAAAAAACACCATCAACACCCTAAATGTTGCAACCACCAGATGATCCTCTTGTACTCATAGAAGGCTCAGGCTCATTTGCATCGTTGGTTTGCTGAAATTATAAAAGATAAATATTAACTGCAAGAAGGACGTCAACCTCAAATCATGAAATCAACATGCATATACTAAAATAGTTTATTACTAGATCATTGACCTGCACAAAAATCATGATTATTTGGTATCGATGATTAACTCGCACCGATATAGTATAATTCTTGTATCAAAAATCACATCACAAATAAGTACCAAGATAATTAGTTTCCAAAGGCTGAACATTTCCAAATGCATATTTCCAAAGGCTGGACATAACTTACTTGTGGTTGAGATCAAAGAAGGCAGTTAATTCATCAGGAATCTTTCCTTCCTTCATTATCATGTAGGCTTTTAGTGCACCCAAGGTGGTTTGAATTTGGGATTCTAAATTAGTGTACTTTTGTTGCCACTGATCAAAAGATGTTGATGATGTGGCAGCACTAAATGAAGCAATGTCTTAAAACAAAATCGAGGCTTTTGAAAAAAGAAGACTATAGTTAGTGTGTAAACATTTGAGTAAATGTAACATTTACAAAAGATATAAGGTCATACATGCATAAAGATATATCTGTAATATTTCCTTAAAGCATTCCAAGAAGTAAGTGTCAGGCATGCCTGTTCTCCCAGACCAATGATGTGACTGATGTGGCACCTGCAAACATGGCAAAATTTCCAAGATGAATAGTAGGACTTAAACTAAGTAACCTTTTACATTTATTGCAAAACATGATGTTTACCTTCAAAAAAAGACACAATGCTGAGAGCCAACGCCACTGTTATACATCTGGGTAGAATGGATACTGTTATGATGGTTCTAAAGCAAGTAGACATCCAACAATGGCAGTTGAGTACAATGAGAATATGGTAGAGATTATGACAGGTGAAAATCTCAGCTGCATGCCTCTTTACAAGCTGAGTACAGTAGATAAATCATTAGTCAATGCTTTGGATTTAGCCATTGTTAATTATATGGATGGAGAGGACAAGTTACAACGCATATTTTGTACTGAATGATAGTGGACATATTCGGTGCACAGAAAAACAAGATATGCAGAATCTTGTGTTTCAATCTGAATACATATTTGTTCAAGTAAGATCAAACTCTATAAAGTCATTTGCAAATAACTATCCTATTATCCTTATAAAAATCTTTTCTAATTTGGCAAGAGGGAAAAAATGAACTAATGGAAAAAAGAATAAAAAGTAAAGGTGGGCGAAGATGCAACATAATTAATTCTCTTACTTTCTATCCACTTTCTTTCACACTATCCAAGCACTAGTGATCATTAGAAATGGAGATGGTTTTACCTTTCTCTGTTTGAACATAGAGAAGGCAAATGAAAGAATAACAGATCCCAAAAAGCCCATTACAATGTAACCAACACCAGGATTAGACGATGAGTTTGTAAGGTAATATCCTGGGAATGTCAAAAGAAGAATCAGCAAAATTATGTCAAAGCTAAGTCATAGATATTAGTGTCTATAGATAAATTAGTACTAGACTTGGTGCTACACTTCTACATCAATGTTGCTACGAGACCATAAATCAAACCAAATAATGTGATCTTATAGCTCAAGATTAACCAGATAAGTTAGTTTCTTATAACTCATTCTCATACTAAAATTTAGTTAAATGATTAATCGCATTTGAACTTGGAGGGGAAAAGGATTCAAATGCTTATAGTAACTCATAAGATATCTGCAGTCAGAATATAAATTTCTTTTTCCTAGTTATAAAGTAGGCAATCAAAGAACAACTTAGTGTTCATTTGGTTTTCCAGTGCAAGTGCTCCAAACCATGTTTGAGCAAAAGGGAGACTATTTCTTCGAGAAAACTTCCCTCATAACACTCAAATTTAACTTTTGCAGTAATTTAAATCTAAAACAAAAAGGCCCTTGTACAATATAGAGTTGAATATTAACTTGAACTATAATTTACTCCTAAAACAGCATCAAGCCCTGACTTAGAAAGAAACCCCAAAGCAATTGCTGCTAGCTCTGCAATGCTGCACAAAAAATTATTGGGTGGAAGACCTTCTTCAAGCTTGATGGCAATCTGAAAACAAAGGGAGGGGATAAGAAAAGGCATAATAGTTAGTTCTAATAAAATCCAAATACAATATCAAATTTTTCCTCCATCTAAATCATAAACGAAGAAAGAAAAAGTAACTGTCCCTAGAACCAGCCATGTAAAGAGTTCAATGTATATGCAGTGATGAAAATGAACCTTTACCCTTAACCAATCATGTAGCCTAACACTGGACGCAAGCAAGAATGGAAGATATGTTCTGGCTCTTGTCCCCAATGCTGATGGAAAAACCAATGAAGCAGCAAAGGATATAAGAAGAACCCCAGTCCATGCCCACACTTCAATGGAAGAAAATGGAGATGGCTTCTCCATAGGCTCAGCATCTATCAATTCTGTCTTCACAGCTTTCCTCACACCTATAGCTGTCAAACCAGTGACACAAACTGTAGCTAGCCATCCTCCAACTACACAAGTTCAACAAGTTTCAACTATCATCATGAAATCATAACACTTAGACTCTATGTACATAAACTTCTCCATGAACACTTACAGATGAAACCGTTAACAAGAAAAAATGAATTGTGTTTAAAATCAACTTCTGCAATTAACTTATTTCCTATCTATCCTCAGTACTTATGAGAAATTTATCCAAATAAGATCTTAATTACACATACACACAGACACCAAGGATGATTGAAACAATCATCAACTCTATTCAGCATCATAAGAATAAGAGCTTGTCCAGTAATACCTACAATAAAACAGATTTTGATTGCAGAAGAAGCGGGAATATCTTTAAGAGAAAGGGGAAGCACAACCAAATAGGGAACATAGAACAAAGGGAGCCATCTCTGAATGAAAATAATTCCCGGTTCAAAGAACTTCTCGAAGGCCACAGCAGCAGAGGGCACAGCATAATCAAGAATAATCAGAACAGAGAAAATACAAAACATCCCAAACAAGGCACTTGGGAATATTAGGTTCTTAATGCCTTTTCATATACATATTAGGTTCTATGACTATACATAGATAAACAGTGGTGGAAGAATATATTATTTTTTTAAGTGATGATGTGATGGGAAAGTAAGTTGTAATCTGTGGTTGTTTAAAAACAAGAAAAGCCAAAGCTTTCGGCCAAGATTGGGGTGACTAACAGGTGACTATCATGTATGAGCTGCAACAGGAAGGCACTATTTAGTTGACTTAAACATACCGAAGAAGTTCAATTCACTTTATCTTCTTATTTTGTTCACATAAAATAGCCAACAGAGCAAAATTAACTTTAATGTTTATCTACTAGAAAAGTGAATAACTACCGGGATAGGACATAGAGGCAGCACCCTTCGATAGCAATGTCTGAATCGCCTGTTAAAGAAAAAACAAAACATAAGCCACTGGAACATAAAATCTTAACTAGGAACGTAAAAGATATATCGATAAGGAACCTCTAGGTAACAAAAAATTCCAAGTGTACCTTGACTCTACAGAAGCCACTGGATCACAACCACATGGGATGGAGGGCCAGAGTGACGGAGAGGGCATAACGAAGCTGAATCACGGAGTTACTGATTCACTACGAAAGAGGCTACCACAGAGGCTACGACGGAGATGGCGCGACAGAGACGAGGAAACGAAGACAGCACGATCGAGATGAAGCGACGAAGACAACGCCGACGGAGATGGTGCGACGAAGACGGAAGGCACGACGAAGACGGACGACACGACGGAGCTGGCGCGACGAAGATCGCTGCAACGGAGGCTACGGCATGGCTTAATCGCAGATCGGAATCGATTGGCACTCTGAACTTAGGTTTTCGAGTGAAAGGGAAAAATTCATTAACTTTTCTGATTAGGAAGGGAACCCATGAAAAAAATAAAAAATTCACTCAGAAAAGAATGTGTTGCAATCTGCGGAGGTCATAAACCTCCTAAAAGAAAATAAAAAACTCCTCTATTATCAGCTTTTATAAAATCTATCATAATCAGTCCATATGATCTTTATTTGTGGAGGTCTTTTTAACCTCCATAAAATGACCCATGCTATATATCTTTTTTTTTTGTAGTGATTCCCCACACTTGAATTTCACCAAAAATCTCCCAAAACAGTTCCAAAGCCCTTCACAGCTCAATAGCAAGGTATACATTGTTTTTCTGGTATAAGGACTTATCATGAGCTGGTAAATCACATAGAACAAGCTAAACAGGCTAAAAAATTGGCTTCAATGGAAAAATAAGTTCAAGGTAGGCTTTATTTGGTCAAGTGGCTAAAGAAACAAAAATGGCCTCTATCACCTCAAGATGTAATTGAAACAAGCTATGTTAAATAGAGTCAATTCAAGTTCTGCCATTACTAGAAATCATGAGTGCATCACACAAAAGAAGCAAATAAGGTTCAAGTCTTACAAGATCAAAATGTGCCAAACTGATCTAAAACTGAAATTATCAAGAAAATCTACTCTACAATCAATGAGTGACTGGATCAAATAGTTGGGAATCTCTCAACTTAAGAATTGGCAATTTAACACTATGCTCAAAAGAAGACAGCTAAGACAGCAGAATAAGACTCAATGAATCTGTAAAAGTTTTAAAAAACAGCAAACGAAGTTCAAACTAAAAGCTACTACTAAAATCAGCAAAAGAATTATCTAAACAGGTTTAAACACAAAAGAAACTAAAAACAGAATCAAACTATTCAAAACCCAAAATAAACGTGTTAGGAAACTCAAATTAGTACAAGAAATCAAAAATTGGAGCAAAAACTAGTTAGTCAAATCTATTAGCTAAACACCAGCAAAAACCTAATATTCTAACCGTATGTTTAGTATCATTTCACCTGCCATATGCACCATAGAAACTCCCCAAGCAATATTACACCATAGCAGTTTTGCACAACAATTTGATCATTATGTATATGATGCCGCCCAAGTGCAAAAGTCACTTCAATGTAGAAATTGGCCACAAAATGGGATACAAATGCCAAGCTATGTTTCCTTGCATATTTATGCATCAGGATTGTGAAAGTATTTGCAATTGAATACAACATTATTGTTGTATCAGTATATTTTGGCATTTCTTAAGATGATAACTCTAGCATCATCCAGAGCGGTCATTGTCCTGATACACATGAATCTAGTCTTCAAATGTCAAACTCACCATTCTTTTACCATTTGTTTATGTAAGGAATTCAACAGATCAGTTAGTAGCTACTAAGGCTCCAACCAGGCTCCTTCTTCATCCCTGTTCCCTTCAATGAGTTTCTAATCTTTGTGACTTCTTCCCACTGTCCTACATCTGCACAGATATTTGAATATGACACGTACACTCCAGCATCACTTGGTCCCAATTCCAATATCTTTTTGGCTGCTAACTTGCCTAGTTCAAAATCACCATGGACCTTGCAAGCAGCAAGCAAAGTTCCCCATATTAAAGCATTGGGCTGAACAAGCATCTTGTAAATTATACTTTCAGCATCCCTCAGTCTACCTGATCGACCAAGAAGATCAACAAGACAAGCATAGTGATGATAACCTGGCTTAATATTGTAGTCTTGACACATTGAATTAAAGTAAAAGAAGGCTTCTTCAACCAGCCCATTATGACTACATGCCAATAAAATCCCAACAAAAGTTACGGCATCAGGCTGGATTCCTTCTTTTCTCATACGTTCATAAGAAGCTAAAGCCTCTGCACCCTTACCATGTTGAGCATAGCTCACTATGATGGATGTCCAACCTATCAGATCAGGCTTCTCAGCATCATCAAATGCTTTCTGACAATCCTCGATACTTCCACACTTCGAGTACATTGTCACCAGCGAACTACCAATAGATACAGCTGCTTGTAAGCCCAATTTTTCAGTGTAGGCATGCAGTTGTGCTCCAATGTCAGACCGATACAAAACTGCAGCAGCCCCAAGAATCGATGAAATTGTGAAGGCATCTACTGTCATATCAGTTTGGCGCATATCACAGAATAACAAAAGTGACTCTTCAATTAGACCCTTTTGAGCATAACCTGAGACCAGGGAAGAAAGAGCAAATGCATCCTTTTGTGGCAGCGTATCAAACATTGTCCTTGCTATGTTCAAGCCTCCACAATTTGAATACATGTTTACAAGTGCACCACCAACAACTATGTTTGTTCCTATTCCTAAACGCAGAGCATAACCATGAATTTCTTTGCCAGTTTTTAAGAAACAAAGATCAGAACATGCAGCTAAAGTAGAGGTTAAGGTAATGTTATCAGGTTCAATTTCTTGATATAGCATTTCTTTAAATAGCTGAAGAGATCGATATGCATACCCATGCTCTGCAAAACCAGAAATCATGGAGGACCATGAAACATAGTCTTTGGCTGGAATTTGCTGAAAAACTTTGTAAGATTCTTCCAAACAACCACACTTTGAATACATTGTTAAAAGTGAGCAGCCAACAGAAACATCAGCAACTAACCCAGACTTCAAAATGTAACCATTTATCTGTGATCCTAGAAATAAGCAGTTCATAATGCTTAACACACTACTAATACAATACTCATCAGGTTTCACACCTTCTCCTAACATTAAAAGGAACAACTCAACTGCCCTTCTAGAATTTTGGTTCTGTGCAAAAGAAGACAACATGGCTGCCCATGTGCACTGATCCTTTTTATTTTTAATCTCACCAAAGGCTAACTCGGATAGTCCAAGTTCTCCTATTTTTGCATACATATGGATCAAAGCAGTTCCAACCTTAGGATCCAAATTCAACCCTAATTTTAATACCAAGGAATGAATTTCGCCAGCCTCCTTAATCATCCCGGGTTTTGCACATGCAGAAAGTACACTAGTAAGAGTATAGTTATTTGTTTCCTGCCCTATTGCTCTCATATTTTTGAAAAGCTTTAGTGCAAAAATAATATCATCCTCTTGCACAAATCCAGAAATGATTGCAGTCCAGGAGACCACATTGTGAACTTGCATTTGGGAAAATTGTCTAAAAGCTTCATTCATACATCCAAATTTTGCATAGAAATCAACAATAGAAGTCTCCACAAAGACATCTGTCGCACCACATTTGATAGCCCGCCCATGAACTCCTCTCCCAATATGCAACTCTTTAAGAGCACCACATGCTGTTAAGAGGCTTGGAAATGTATAACTATTTGGCATTACATATGCATGGTGCATTTGGCGAAACAGATTCAAAGCAACCGAGCTTTCTCCACTTTTAACTGCCACGGAAATAATAGCATTCCAACATGCCACATTATCACGCGAAGCATCATAGAAAAACCTTAAAGCCTCCTTAAAGTTGCAGTTTTTAGAAAACAAATCCACCATTCGAGTCTGAACATAACCACTGGAAAGAAAACCATTCTTCGTTACAAGTGCATAAACTTGCTTGCCAAATATTGGTGCTCGCAGAGCACTGCAGGCTGAAAGAACACTTCCATAACTAAACTCATCAGGCTCAACACCACGAAAATGCATTCTACGAAACATCTCCAGTGACTTCTCAAACATTGAATTATGGTCACAACCTGATATCATGATGTTCCAAGAAACAAGATTAGGAAGAGCAATTGTATCAAACAGCTTGTAGGCAATAACCATGTCAGCAGATTTGCAGTACCAATCGAGCAAAGTGTTCATGGAGAAGATATCAGATTGTAAATCACAAGTTTTAAGCAAATGGGCATGCAAGATTTCCGTGTTTCCAACACTCTTCCCTGAAAACTTGTAATCACGTAAGAACCCAACTGGGTTGGAAAATGTGAACTTTTCTTCATGTTTTGCACATGAACCAAATGGGTTTTCCACAAAAGCGAGGGAAGAGGAGAATCTGTTAGCAAGTTGCGAGCTTTTCCAGTTGAACTTTTTATTGATTAGATAGTTCATAAGGATCATACGAAAGGGGCAGAACATCATCACCAATATCTACCAAAACACTGAATCAGCAATTCAAATCCAAAACTCAAAAGCATGAGACAGTTAAACATTCCATTGACATATCTAAAAGCTAGCAATAGGGTTAGAATAAATCTTTATTTGCAATCTATACAATTCATCAAAGCTCCAAAGGAGCATTTCCCGCTCAAATTTTACCTTCCCAAAATTTGCTAAAGTTTGGATTTATCTTCTGGGGTTTTTAATAATTGTATTTTTTTTTTTTTACTTAACATACATGATTGACATAAAATATAATAAACTAATAATCCCACTAAATTACGTATTTATATTTTTTAATATTTTTATTATTTTAACTACAAATATATGATAACAAATATAATAAATCGTTAAGATTTATTTGATACCATTTTTAGTATTTCATTCCTAGTTTATAATTGAAACATTAAATGCTAAAAAATTAAATGGGCTGTCCATTAATTTTTCTTTATAAACAAGTCACTATTTTTCTAATCTTAAATTTTTGAAACTTATCAGCCTTCCTAGAATTTTTAGAAAAAATATAATTTTTATTATTATATTTGAGTTTTATCTTAAAACTTTAAATTTTGTTTGAAGATTTGTCACTAATCACAAAGATTATCACATTATATTGTTATAATCATTACATTATATTGTTATAATCATTGACTAACAGAAAATCACATAAAAGGCTAAGAAGTCACATGCAAACTAAGAGTGGCCACATGCAAATGAGAACAAATTTAATCGAGAAAAGGAGTGAAAAAATGACATATTCAGATGAAAAAACTGATCCAATGATAGGAAGATTTTGTGGTGAGATCAAACTAACGGTCTCCGGTCTCCGATCTCCGATCCTTATACAGATGAACACAAAATAAGAACATTAAAAGAGAAATTAAAAGACTTTAAGAAAAAAATTTATATAAAGATAATATATTTTAAAATAATAAAAATCGTATATTTAAATATTTTAATATTAAAATAATTGAGTTTCATTCGTAAGAATATTTTTAGTTCTAAAATACAAATTTATAAGTACTTAAAACTGTTATCATCAACCTAACATATATTAGTCAGTTTTATAATTACTCGATTTTATTTAAATTTTTTATCACTCCTATTGAAGTGTTATTTTAATTGTGTTATTTTAATTGTGTTATTTAGTATATATTAGTTTAGATGTACATTATAAAGAGACATTTGTTTGAATATATTCTTTTTGCATTTTCATAAATATTAGAGTTAAAATGTTTGTTTATGTATGTTAGAAAGTTATAAACAGTTATTTGTTTCTTGAAATGTTATATTAATTTCCTTTTACTTTTTTTTGTTAAGGGTTGGTAAATTTTATTTTCACAATAATGAGAAAAGTTAGTTAGGGATATCAAAACAGATTAGTCCGGTCGTTTTGATTCGACCTGATTTTGGTCCACTTTATATGAGCCGGGCTGACCCGAAATGATGAAACAGGTTGTATTATGATTTGTGATCCAAAATCAGATTTTAATATATAAGCAATGGTGTATAAGCAAATTTTGAAGAGAAAAGGAATATGGTAAACTGTGGCATATTAATCTCTTTGTTTGAAAATTGAAAGATCAGATGTAATTCAAACATATGGCAGCTGAAATCGAAAGACTGACACATCCTAATATTTATCATTAAATTAAACTTTTCGTAATATTGTTGATTTATTAATTATGTAGCAAGCAGAGTTGTTGGCCACATACACGAGCTTGTAATCATACATCATTTTCTACAAATATATAAATTCTACCAAAGCAACAAGCTTGTTAGTCACTTACCCAGAATTTAATTCAGAGTGATGTGGGTCTTAATTACATATTACTTTCTGAGCGGTGGATAGCACGTAATAACCTTCACTTACGTTGGAATCACAAATCACGGAAATTATAAAATGTTTATTCTTTCAGTTTAAGTTAATGCCAAATGAGCGATTAACGGTAGCAGCTACGAAATTGAAATTGACAAAATTGAAATTGGGGGAAAATTTAAGGATGAACAGCTATTAACGGATGAACGGGATGAGAAATTCACAGAATGGGTCGTGGTGGTCGGAATTACAAAATTGAAATTGGGGGAAAATTTAAGGATGAACAGCTATTAACGTATTAACGGATGAACGGGATGAACAGCGCAATTGGAGAAAAATTCACAGAATGGGTCGTGGTGGTCGGAAATCAGAAAATCAGAAATTTAGGGTTACGTCGAAAATCAGAAGTTTAGGTTACAAATCGAGAAGAAGGGAACCAGAACGAAATTACGAACAAACCTGTCTTCGCGGTAGTCGTGGCGGTCGGAATCGTCCACGAATCGCATTCCGATGGTGGTTCTGCATTCTCCGTGCACTGCGCTGCGTTTTCTCGCTGCTGCCAGCGACGTGGTGGATGTCACGGTGGAGGAGAAACGAGACGCCGTGAGTGGGCTGCTGCACTCTGCCTTCGTGTTTCGTGGTGGCCTGTGGCGACGTGGGTGGAGGAGAAACGCGGGTATGGCGCAGAGAAGAGAGTCGAGAAGAGTCGCAGAGTGTGTGAGGAATGTGTCTGGCGCAGTGTCTCACGGAGGGATGTGAAAAAATTTTGCACCTGTGTTTCAGTAAATCATACGGGCCGCGGGCTGGCCCGTTTTGGTAATCATCTTTGCCTAAAAGTTTACAATCCAAGTCCTTTGACTTTTTCATGCATGTTATTTTTTATTTATCTACTTCTCACTTCTACGTTGTGTTTTCTAGGCACTCCCTCATTATCCCAAAATCTCATTCTCCTTCACTGGATGCTACTCCTCCATCAGTAAGTAATTTTCAATAGGTACACAAGAAGATTTGCTTTATTACTTTGTAACTTCTGTACTGACTTTACTCTATAATTTTAATTCAATAATGAATTCTTTCTTCTCGACCAAAGTCCTTCACTGAAGGTGCTTAGGATGGATGTTAGTGGTGTTATCAATAATGAAATTAAATATATTCTTATTGTTTAAAGTTAAGATATGCATGCGTAGTGATATCTCTACTTAATCAGTGAAATGACTTGTTTGAGTCTTAATCCTAAACCCTAGGGTAAGTGAAGGGATTTATTTTTCTTTTGAGATGATTGTCAACCTTGTCGTATCCTAGTTGACACAGAAAAGGGATATAATAGTGCATGATGGCGAGAGAGAACA
>Ga0214544_1004076_pt1 | contig 29582 bp, 11 predicted proteins | sample CNSS3metaG_FD_160074 | JGI IMG/M metagenome (GOLD analysis project Ga0214544, IMG submission 160074) | Root nodule microbial communities from cowpea collected in UCLA plant growth center, Los Angeles, California, USA - CNSS3 | ecosystem: Host-associated > Plants > Roots > Nodule | place: USA...
TGGGGGTTCGATTCCCACTGGCAACAACCCACCCAGTATGAATGGACGGAGAAGGGTGAGGGGTTGGGGTGCATCGGGCTGTAGTAACCTGACATGCTCTGGGCGTGGTACGCCAGGGATGTTACACTTGGTACCGACCTTAGTACGCTGAGGGTTGACACCGGTCCGACCTTGCAATGTGCTTGGTACCGACCTCAGTACGATGAGTGCTAACATCAGTCCGACCTTGCTATGTGCTTGGTACCGACCTTAGTACGCTGAGGGCTAACACCGATCCGACCTTGCTATGTGCTTGGTACCGACCTTGGTACGCTGAGGGCTAACATCGGTCCGACCTTGCTATGTGTTTGGTACCGACCTCGGTACGTTGAGGGCTGACACTGGTCCGATCTTGCTATGTGCTTGGTACCGACCTCGGTACGCTGAAGGCTGACACTGGTCCGACCTTTCTATGTGCTTGGTACCGACCTCAGTACACTAAATATTGATATCAGTCCGATCTTTCTAATGAATTTGGTAGGGATGCAATCGCGTAAGATTAGTTTTTATTTTTTCAAGTATGTTAGTATGTTAGGCTTTCAAATTGGGTTTTTTTTTTCTATGATTTCACTATTGACCTCAAGCTGAAACGTGCAAAATATGTTCTAAATTTAAAGTGATAGAGTCCAAAGTTATAGCATACGCACAAAAAACGAAATAATAGAGTACAAAGTTATAGCATACACACCAAAAACGAAATTAGATGTTCAAAGCTAAAGCAATTACAACTACAAAGTCATTTTTCTATTCTTCAGCAATTTCCACCAGTTATCCATCAACTACCTCCTTAGTTATATCAGCACTGGATATATCTGCTTCAGGGCAGAGAACCTTAACTTGATCTAGAGCCAGTTGGAATCCCTGCTTAAGAGTGGAGCAAAGCTGGTCAGCGAGCTCTTCTTTCTCACTCTCTAAAATCTGACAACGACCAGTCAAGCTAGTAACTTGAGTTTCATAAACTTGAACCTTTGGGGTCAATTCGTCAAACTCAGTCTTTAAGGTTGACAACTCATTTTCTTTCTCCTTCAAGGTCTTCCGCAACTCATCCAGCTCGAAGCGGAGTTGCATCACTTCTTTCTGAGCAACATCCAAATCCCCAATCGCTTTCATTTCTTTCTTTTCCGAGGACTCCAAGCGATCAACTAGGAAGATAGAGGATGCCTCAGCTTGATGCAACGAGCGAAGCAATCCTTCATACACGGAGGTTGAGTTGCCTTTAGATAGCATTTTCTCATCAGCGGCAGAATAATTCCTTGTTCGGCCATGGGCCAAATGTGCAAAATCTTCATCCCAAAAACCACCCTTTTGACCTAAAGAGCCTTCTTTCCCCTTTGTCGTGACCTCCACGGGGCGATCATTAGAACCCGACGCTTCTAAGGCAAGTTGTAGATCTCCTTTCTTCCTCTTTTTTAGCTTCGGGTCACTTTGAGTACTTTCAGGTTCACTCTCGAGATTGGTCTTCATTGGGGAACCCCGGGTTCGAGAGTTGGTTCTGACCTTTGTAGTTCCTTGTTGCTTAATCCGGCGAAGTAGGTCTCTTTGAGATAGAGCCATTTGCTCGTTTGCATCACACAAAAATTCACACAAAATTCATCATATCATAAAATAAACAGGATTATAGAACGGACAAAGCTTAGATAGATGTATACCAATGAATAACTTTAAGTCTACTTTGCGATACTTAAGCTCTAAAATCTTACGAGTGTCGAAGATGGCCTCTAAACCTTCCAACTCTTGACAACCCTTCTGTTCTACGGGGTCTAACACGTCCATCTGCCGAGCTCCTTGCAAGGATGGATGTTTTGTCCAGTATAAAGGAAAACCTTCCAACAAGGTAGGATTATGGGTTGGCGCCATTACTTTAACAAAAATTCCTTTAAACCCATTCAAAGATGACTGAGATAGAGTGAAAAGTCCACGACCACTGGCACCATTCAAAGAGGCCCAAAGTTGCCTAGACGAGCTACTTTTTAACTCAAAGAAATAGAGGAACATGGCAGGAGTAGGTCGAATTTCGAGACTACCACATAAGATTTGAAAGGCGCGGATGAAGGCCCAACTATTGGGGTGAAGTTGGGCGGGGGCGACGTTTAATAGAGTTAATAATCCTTTTTCGAACTCATTAAAAGGAAAACGGAGGCCGAGTCGTTCAAAGAGTGTAGCATATATAAAGGTGAAGGTCTGCAAAGGGGGAAGTCTTCCATCCCTACAAACAGGCTCATCCAGCTCACATAACCCGACGTTCACATCGTTTTCATCACCCTTACATAGAGCTTGCTTATCCCTAAAGAACCTTATTCTTCTCTCAGAACAAAAACCACTGGTTTCTCTCTTTAAAGCTAAAGAAGCCCATGGATATTGAGTATCATAAGAAGTCATCTCAGCCCGATTTAGTATCAAAACCCTAGGGAAATTTTTCTTTCCTAAAAAAAAAAGCCAATGTTCACACCCCACTTAAAGAAGTATGATACGTCTGGAACAAATAAAAGGGAAACACGATTCACAAAGGAAAAACAACAATCTATGAGAATATGTGTTAGAGTTATCAACCTAGAACTACCACCAACCACCAACGACAAAACAAGGTTTAATCCAAAACCTCTCAAAAATCAGATGTTCTAAAGAGGTTTGGTGAGTCTAGATTTTGCAATGCAAATTTCGCCGAGAAACTAACATTAGAAGAAAATAAGAGAAAGGGGGCTAGCATTGTATATAATGAAGCCAGATTGAAAGTCATCAGACAACACCAGTTTCACCAAGAAACATTTGAAGATTTTTCAAGAGAAAGATAGAAAGATTAAACAAGATAAACATTCGCCCAAATGAAAATAGCAAAGTGTACCTGATTCGCGTATGAAACAAGGATCAAAAGAGGAAATGCAGTCGAATCGAAAGAAGAAATGCAGTCGTCTGAGTTACGAACGCATGCACAGTTGTAAGATAAAAATACTATCTTTTTGTTTTCTGGATTCAATAAAACTTTGGGGGGAGAAGAACGGTTATCTAGGGTTCAAATCCTAGCCGTAGAAGTTGATAGAAATGAAGCATCCGATAGTTGCCACGTGTTAAAGTAGGTAGGGGATAATTAATGAAAGCAGGCGTGTCCAATCAAATGCGTCATATCATATCTCGTACAACATGAGCCTTTATCTCTAGCATTTCAACACCTCGGTCAGAGGAAACATGATCCAAAAGAGCGACAACCCTTAATCATGATAACACGATGAAGGGTTGGAGGGCTGTGTGCTGTCTCGGAACCAAGGTCAGGACCGAGGTGGATGTCCGATCTCTTGAGTATGACGTCGGAGCCGAGCTCGGGATCCCACCTTCATATATCTTAATTTTTCCAATGAATCGCTATTTCCCTGCACCTTGGTCGAAATTATTTACTGAAGTTATTGGATCAAATGCACATGGGCCCATAATGGAAATAAGAGAATAATAGAAACGTGGCCCACAAAAACAAACTCCCTGGAAGTAATGCCTAATACTGAGGGCAGTTTCCCTAGATATGAGAAGGACTTATAGGAGTGGACCAAGGACTATCATGAATCTCGGATATGTAGGCGGTTGATAAAAAAAACTTCTATATAGGCATGGAATAAAGTGAAGGAAGACATGACTTTTTTCTTTGCCTTTAGAGAGAACTTCCGAGAAGCATATTATTCACGTAATATTTGTTGTATCAATCGAGGAGATCATTACTAGAGGTAAAGAAAGAAGAATTGTTCTTGATCTAATATCTGATCAACAGATTGGGATCGGAACAGGTGTACTTGGAAGAAGATAACGTACCAATACTTGAAGTTGGAAAAATGAAGACAGAAGATAAGACAAGATGTGCAGCTTAGACAAAATTAGGTCACAATGTGTTTTACTAATACACACACACACACACACACACACACATATATATATATATATATATATATATATATATGAGGTATTCTTATAAATTAAAGTTTAGCGGATACGAGTATCTACGAGTATAGATACTATTATACCCGTACCCGCTCTGTTAACATACGAGTATCAAAAATACTCGTACCCGCAGGTAGCGGGTATTCATTTTTAATATTCGTTTCCTACCCATTGCGAGTTTTATCTGCGGATACGTGGGTATGAATTTTTTTGACATCCTTACTTTGATCCCTTATATCAAGGTAGTTAATATATAACCAATATATTCAAACCTAGAAAGAGAAGCATATGTGAAGATAAACACTACATGTCAACACACTATAGACATCCATGGAGGCCATTTTCCTTATTTAATGGAGAACTTTTTTTTTTATTATTTTTTTAATAATAATACGTGACATTAATTTTCATTTTCATTTGTATTTTCCTTTTAATTATATATGTTATAGATAGATAAATTATTTTCAAAAAGTATTAAATTTTCATAGAACGGGGACGACTACTTTCAGCAATGTTTCAAATTTTTAACGTTCTAAAGTTTGAACCTTTTAAAAAATTATTCTTTTAAATATTTAAAATTATAAAATTAAATTATATTAAAAAAATTGTGAAATGTTAATGATTTTTTTTTTAAATTATTCAACCTAACACTCCAAATGGACTCTTGTCACTTTATCTAGTTTTATGGCAAAATTGTAAAATTATAATAAAATTATGAAATGTTAAAGAAATTATAATAACATTTTAAAATTTTAAAATTAAATTATATTAATAAAATTGTGAAATGTTAAAGAAATTATAATAACATTTTAAAATTTTAAAATTAAATTATATTAATAAAATTGTGAAATGTTAATGAAAGTTATTATTTTTTTAATTATTCAACCTAACACTCCATATGGACTCTTGTCAATTTATCTAGTTTTATGGCAAAAAATAGGATTGGAAGTAATGGGTTTTTAATTTTAATCGGGTTACCCTAACTGGAGGTATATAAAGTGCTGGTGTTAGGGTTTTAGGTTATACTTGGTCTTTTGTTGGATCACTGTTGCAGAAATCCTTTTTCTGACGGCAAATCACCATGACGGCTCAAACTCAAGAGGAGCTTCTCGCCCAACACCTCGAACAGCAAAAGATACTCGTAATCCATGCTATTTTTTTTATTTCCCTTTCTTGTGTTTTTATACTTTAATTTTGTATTGGATTAGGAATACTCAGTTGAGTTAAATTGTGTGCAATGTTTTCATCATTAGTTGGTTTAGGGTTCTGTAGCCTCTGAAGTACTAGCTGTAGTTGGTTACTGTTAAGGGTTTGCGTTTAATTAGAGTAAATTGAGGTAGTAGATAGTTTGTATTTTCTATGCAGTTTGCGTTCTGTGTTTGTTCATTGTTGATCCGATCAGAAGTTTAATATGAGAAAGAGAGTAGAAATGAAATTACTAGGTTTTCGATTGGTTCAGGGCTGAACTTTTTCTGCGCAATCGATTGGGAGTTTTTTATTTTTTTTGGGCGGGTTACTAGTATATATGGAAAATAGGTTCCAACCAAACTCAGTAGAAAAATTCATCTTTCATGAAAAACTAAACACCTAGCCACAGTAGAAGAACAATTAAAACTAACATGGAAGCAGTTACTTATGGTACAATTACTGAATATTAATCTTTTTTCCTTAATAACTTGGTACTAATAGTTAAATATTTTCTTATGTTACTGAGAAATGACTTACTTTTTGCCCCCTTTTTGTAGTATTTTTGAACTTTTGAATAATATCTTTTGTAGCATGATGAACCTGTAGTCGAGGATGATGACGATGAGGAAGATGAAGACGATGATGACGAAGAGGATGATGATCATGGTGAAGGTAAGTTGGTCAATGAGATTAACTGGAGACTGCTTATGACTTTCTCACCTTCGTTCTTGCATCTCGCAAAGGCTTAGTAGCATTCCTCCTACAATTTGGTTGGAATTGTTTTCGAGTGCAAAGAGTGTAAATGGTCAATTAGATTATTGGGCTTGTCTTGTCTTGATATACTATGGACCTGTTGTATTTTTAACTAAGTAACGAGCTCTTGCAAATTTTTGTTGGTGTGTCAACTTCATTTATATTATTTAGAGTCTCTGCATAAAAGGTGTTAATCATCATGGTTTGCAAAAAAGTTAAATATTGTTTTTCTTAAAAACTTTCAATTATAATTTAGTTTAGTTTAGTTTAGTTTCTTATATAGGCTGTAAAGTTATACCTTCATTTTTTAGATTCAGACATCACCAGTAGCATTAGCGTGATCTTTCACTTTATTTAAAATGCTAATTGAATATTTGGGCACTTCAATTACAAGTAGATTATTATTTTATTTATTTATTTTTAATTATACTTGTTAAAGTTATATATTGTATAACGAATTTTGAATTCATGTCACAATAATGTAGTGACATTTTAGTGTGTCTACAATGACACATGCTCATTCTTAAAGCATTATTTCTCTTTCATTTGATTTAAGATTTGTATTTTATATTCATTTTATACATTTACCGCCTTTCTCGTGTCTTGTATTTTTAGAATTGGTTGTATCTGTGTTTTGAGGTTGCATTACATGTCCCATCTCTTGTCTGTGCTTCCCATCAGGATTGTTCTGTACTTGGACGGGACTTGAGATGTATAGTATAATGTCATACTAATGTCACACATAGGATGGATGGAATTTGTAGGCCTGTTCAATCTGGTATCAGAATCCAAATTCGTGAATTTGTTTTGTTTGCAGGACTAGAAGGTGATGCATCTGGTAGGTCCAAGCAAACCAGAAGTGAAAAGAAGAGTCGCAAGGCAATGCTCAAACTTGGAATGAAACCTGTAGGGGGTGTCAGCCGAGTGACAGTAAAGAAGAGCAAGAATGTTAGCATTTGACACATCTTTTATACTTTTCAATGCTGTCTTCCGATTTTCAGATCTATCTTGTTTTGATAATTGAATTGTACTTCCTTGTTTTGTTAGATCCTGTTTGTTATCTCAAAGCCAGACGTTTTCAAGAGTCCAACTTCTGATACATACATTATATTTGGGGAAGCTAAGATTGAAGACTTGAGCTCACAGCTACAGACTCAGGCAGCAGAGCAATTCAAGGCTCCTAATGTAAGCAATGTAGGATTGAAGCCTGAATCCTCTGCTATAGCTCAAGATGATGAGGAAGTGGATGAGGCTGGTGTAGATCCCAAGGATATAGAGCTGGTGATGACTCAAGCTGGTGTGTCAAGACCTAAAGCTGTTAAAGCACTCAAGGCAGCCGGTGGTGACATTGTTGCTGCCATTATGGAGCTAACTAATTAATGGTTTGGTATGTTTTGAATTTGGAATGTGTAGCTATTTTTCTTTGTTCATCGAAATTTTTGCTCTCCTTGAATTTGAAATACTGGTTTGTCAATTATCTTTGTAATTGTCGGTTTAAGGAAAAGACTCTGGACTCATTTGCGACTAGTGCATGTTCAATGCCAAGAATGACACTCATAATTATCAGTTATATAGATACTTCCCGTTACACAGCATCTGCGTTGCTGTTATTTAAGATAATTAATAACTTCAATGACAAAGCCTCCCTCATTTGTGTCATATAAAGATAATTGGAGGCATTTATCCAGGACTTGTAATTTTTAAAGTTGAGTAGTTTAAACAAAGCAAAAGGGAAAATTAATACTTTGTGCATATCTTCTAACACTAGCAGTTTTTCACTAGAAAATTAATGGCTTTCATAACCATTGGACTATTTTCTCTTACTTTTGCACTTATAAAACTATTATGACCCTTACGTGATGTTTATAGAGAAATGTTTTACGTTGTCTAAATATATAGTAAAAAGATTTGACTGGAGAGGCTTCATGTATGTGTTTGGATGGAAATTAAATTGACTTGAATTCAAGTAGAGTTGAAAAAAAGAGAACATTTTATTGAAGTTTTCAAGTCAGCTGGACTTTAAACGAATCCTCTGTATAACTAAATTTAGAAAGAAGTGTCATTCATACATATTGACTAAGTAAGTATTCAGCAGAAACTGAAAATTGGTTTAAGTGAAATCTAAACACATTTCAAAGATAATATTTGTTATTTGCAATGAAAACTCGACATTTTGAATGTATCTTTTTGTTATGGGGCCTCTTTTTTAGTTTTGACGACATTATGGGCCTCTATGTCTATACACGACTATTTTGAAATATTTTTAAAACACAGTTACTTGTAATCTATTAGTTTCCCAGAAGGTTCAAAAACAATAAAAAATGAGTTTTTCTGGTTGCAATCCAAGAGTACCAGGCACCACTCTTTCATTACAGAAATACTAATTTAAAATATAAAATCTTCATTCTATTTGATCTGAAATTCACAAGTTTTCATTGTGTGAAAAAGGTTACTCCAAAATAAATGCTTTGTATTCCAATCACCTAACCCAAAATAAATATTATACAATAAATTCATATATAAGTTTATCCAATCACACCGCAATCAACGTTCTTCAAAAAAATCAGTCTCAAGTCAAATAACCCATGTCGAATAGATTGAATTGAATGTGAAAAAAAAAATGAATTAACCGAACAAATTGGAATCAATTTGAGTGATGTAGTTTAAGTTGTGGAATTTATTCCAGAAATTCATATGATGCACACTCTTATCTTATTATTTGGGCAATTTGACTCAAAATTTATTAAATTAGTGTAAGTTGAAAAATAGTCATATAAAAGGAGTAAGTTGTATACAGGATAATAGACTTCCAATAGCGAAAACCACAATTTCAATTGGAGGATTTTTTTTTTTAAAACCAATAAAGTTAATATTTTTATTGCAGATTTTTGCATTTGCTTTGGAGACTTGTATATATTTAATCTTTTTTATGGGAGCTGTATATGAGAGTTTTTATAAATTAGTTTATCATAAACTAATTTTAATTTATAGATAAATTTATTCATTTTTCTTTATTATAAGTGGTTATTGAGAAGCTTGTCTAAATATAGTATCATTTTGATAGTTCTTTTATTCCATAATTTGTTCAGAAACAAAGTTTAGAAACAAAGTTTTTAGCAAGTTTGTATCTACTTAAGATATTTGCGCTTTGTAAAAAAAAAAGTTATTCTAGTAAAGGTGTCTAAAGAAAAAAAAATCATTTGAGTGATAAATGTTTTTAAGAGTTAGTTTTTAATAAGAATACTTTTTAGACATTTCTTACAGTGTTTTTTTTTTCTAATAAAAAAATATTAACGTCATCCAATTAATCTATTTTTTTCATAATATATTTCAAATTAACTTTCATTACTTAAAAAAAATTAATAATAACTTTATATTGCAATATAAATGATTTATCATCATACAAAATTATAAATTGCAAATATATAAAAAAACAGTATTTATAATATCTCTTGCATTGCCCTGGTTAAAATTTAATAAAGTCAACTTAATACCAAATTCAACCATTATGGGTTGAAAAGTCAGGTTTTCTATGTCAATAATACAATTCAAGTTCTTTTATTATTTATTTTTAAACTGAACCTATCTCATTTCTGTGGTATCTGAATTGTGTTTCTTTTTGTTACGTGTCTGCCTTCATTTCACAACTTTTACGACACAATCTTACAAATTAGTTTCTTGAAAAACATATTATAGATAATTTAATCTTTGAAGTAGCAACACAAGTGTTTCTTCACTTATGTTTTATCTTAACCTGTGTAGCTAATTTTGTTCCAAAAAGGTGAAAACATGTCTGGCTAATTTATCCTGTTGTTGATAATTTTGCCGAATTATGTACCCAAAAAGTTAGGACAAGAAGATTCCAATTAAAAAAATATATGTTGATGATGGAAAAAAGCAACCAGATTTTGAGGATGATGATTCTTGTTTTGCTTTTTGTGTTTCATTTGTTTTTACACATCCCTTGTTTCACCCTAATGACATCATTCACATCACCCTTTTTATCTTCACCCAATTGGCTTTTATCTAAAAATATAGAAAGATCTTCTAATAACTTGCATCTTTCATCTTTTTCACTTTTCCTTTTGTTTTTCTTCTGTTTCTTTCTTCATCCAAACCAATAACAAACACCACACACAAAGATCAGGTTGTACAAAGATTGGTCGATCCTTAAACGATGCTTGTTTTTCTAAATTTGTGATATGACACACTTGTTTTATATAATGATGTATATCACCCTTTTGAGGGAAGGAACAAACTCCACTAATAATGGGGGAAATCTTGTTTTCATAATTGATATACAATAAAGTATCTCCAACTAAAAAAATAATTTTATATATTTTTCTATATATATATATATATATATATATATGTATATATATTCAATTATTACTCAAAAATGTATTTTAAAACAAAAAAGTAAAAAAAAAAGTAAAATAAATTTAGTATAATTTTGTAATTTAGCTTTCTTTGGAGTGGGCAGTTTTTAAAAAATTAGAAGTATTCCTTGACAAGCAACGGGGTCAACTTCTCCATTGTTAGGGTAGTATAAACTTGTTCAAGCTAAAATGACCTAATTTTGAATACCTTGGTACATCAACTTGTTCATGCTATAACCTTAAGTTTGAATAAATTTGTCTCTCAATGACCAGTCAAATGAGTTAAGATTTTTAGGTTGGACCAACTAAGGTATAAATAATGTATAAGATTGATCTCTCATTTTAATTTCTAGTAGTAAATATTCAAATTAGTGCAATAAAATTACATGTATGCAAATATGTGTAACTTATATAAAATGGATGTGTCATTTAGATTCAAGTTATATAGTCTAGAGATTTTTTTTGTAAAGCAGAGTGTGGGCTTATGTGGGCTTATAGACTGGATGAACATGGATAGAAAATAGAAGAGAAATCTTGTTACAAAGTTGGTTAAGACAATGATTTTTCTCTTGATTGTGAAATCCTCAACATTCTTTTGTCTCTTTGTTTTCACAAATTTGTTCCGTTTTGCTGGTAAAATAGTTATCTTAAATTGTTATATATATTTTTGATAGATTATAAATGTTACTTTCTCTTTTAGTTTTATACATTTTGTTCTTTGCTTTTTTATGTGTAAAAGGATTGGAGAAATTAAAGTACTTTTCTATTTATATATTTTTTTATTGCTGATAAAATAAGAAATAGAAAATGGATGTGTTATTGGATATATGTATGCATAGTCTACTTCTAGATTATTTGAAATTGTTATAAAATATAAATATGAATTATAATATAAAGTTTAATCTTTAAATGAGGTTGATGGTTGATATTATCATAAAGACATTTATTTTCAGGAAGAGAAATTATATGATTAATTTTTAATTTTTTTATATATATTAATTTGCGTATGTGTTGCAATAATTCAATTATTCTTTTTTAGTATATTTGATTTTATTAATAAAAAACATATATGTATTTATATATGCAATTGTGGTCCAAAACTTGGTTGTATGAAGACAATGAAAAAAAATAAAAAATAAAGAAAGAAATAGAAAAGAAAAAGAAGAAAATTTGTTAAATTATTTGGTGGTTGATGGAGAGAAAAATTATTGTGAGTAGAGCTTCTGCGACATTGCGAGGTAGCTGTGTCATTGTCAAAGCATTATGCTTAGATGCCTTTGACTCTATGGAGTTTGACATTTTCCAAATTTCTATTTATTCAACAAAATGTCACTCTCCTAAACCAATCCCACAAACAAAGAAATTAAATTTGGATAAATATTCATACAATTCAATTTATTATTTTCGATATAATGTTTACATTAGCTATTTAAATTTTGAAGACATACATGATAATAAATTTGTCTTTTCCAGCAGTTAATTAGTTGTTAAAATAAACATGAACTATTGATCAATTTCAAATCCCATTTAATGGTTTAATCGATAGTTATTAGTTATTTCATTCAATTATAAATTTGGTTGTCTCTTGATTTAATTATACACCATTTTGTTGCTTTTTTTTTTCTCTCTCACTATCTTAGTCTCTAAGTTTTAGAAAATCCATAATTTTGTTATAATTCTCAATCTTTCATGCATTTATTTGTTATATGTATTTTAATCTTAATTTTTTTAGTAATATCTTAGATGAATATGTCAATGAACCATTACTATTATGTTTTCATGTTTGATGATTTTACTGTGGATTTTCCATAACTTTTTTTTTTTCGCAGATTTCTTCTATGAATTTTGTAAATATTCACAAAAATATTTATAAGGAATGTTTCCAGAAATATTAAAATTCTAGTTATAAATTTTTTTAAAAAATATAGCAGTTATAAAAGTGAGAATCTAAAATTATTTCATGAAAAAAAAATAAAGAGAAAAAAATTACAGAAGTGGGACTAAAGTTACATTTAGCCTAATTATGTTATATATAAGAAAGTCAAACGTAATACTTAAAATTTTGAATGACTAATTTAATATTATATTTTGGTCATTTTCTTTGGTCTACATATATTTTGGTATTTTTATATAAGTATTCGGTCAACTTTTGTACAAATTCTTTAGGCCCTACCCTCAAGATTTTTATTTGAACTGTCTAGTGAACAACGCATTTAATTGAGAAAATAAAACAAAACATTCATATATAGAAAAAGAAACCTCATGTTTTCAAGATTAGTAAACAAGGACATAAACTTATAAATTATAGCAAATTGCTTACATAATACCTAAATTGGTTGTTTTATTATTGTATCAGTACTTTTGACCGATCTAATCTCTTTAATTAACAAGATTCCTATGCCAAAGTTTATACAAATGCAGCCAAAGATTGTGCACTTTTAATATTGATCTATTTTTTGTGATAAGTATTTGATGTACCTCTACAAGTCTTTTATATATATATTTTTTAGGATTAAATATATTTTTACCTTTAACTTTCAGTAAATTTTGGAATTAGTTCATTTTAAAGTTTTGGACCAATTCAGTTATTCATCTTTCGAACTACGTGAATTTAGTTTTTTTAATCAAATTTTGATAGTTTTATTTGATGTTTCGTACATATTTCAGAATTGTATTTAAGTTGTTTATGTTGTTTGACATATTTTTGCTTTAATGTTAAGTCAAATACTATTATAAAATGCGCTTGAAATGTCAAATAAACTTAACAAAATTTTATTAAAATGACTAAATTCTCGCATTTTAAAAAATGAGGGACTAAATTAGTCTAAAATTTCAAAATGAACTAATTTCAAAATTCACTGAAAGTTAAGAGATCAAAAACATATTTAATCCTATTTTTTATAACAACAAATCTAATGTGTATAACCACAAGTGAGGAAAAAGTGGTAAATAAATCTCGATGTGAAAATAAAATCCAGTACCATTCATTTTTAAGTTTGATACAGATCATATTCAAGTTGGTTCGACAATCAATAACCGTGTTCTCAATAAATAACATTTTCATTTATAGTGCTTAATACTTTGACTTCAAGTAGATTAATGTCGATTAGGGTTTAAAAAACTTAATTAAAAGTTAATGATTGAACTAAGCCATCATCACCCTGAGAATGTTAGGCAACCATAATCCAGATGGAGATTTTTGTTTGAATCAATAATCCAGAAGCGTGGTTAGGCAAAATTAATTGATAGTAATACTGATTCAACCCAATTAAGATATTAACCAACCCCTTATTTGTCCCGTTCCATATTTCCAAATGAAAAATCAGAAATGATTTAATTAATGTTGTGCAATTTATGCTAAGAATAAGACATGATTATCTGTAGCAGCAGGTGAAGCCAAGCACGTTAAAACAGCTAGCTAGAATGATATTGACATGAGAATGGATGAAGAACGCAAAAGCACATCGTTTTCTATCTCTCTCACACAACTTAATTGAGTTGACATGGTTGGTAACACCCAAACAGAGACTAAGATTCATAGATGGTAAACGTGGCTCCATTGGATAGGGGTGTGAAGGGGGCATGGCCACATGGGGGACTCATTAAGCTACGTTTCCATAAGTGCTTCCCAAAAGTGAAATATTTTAATGCCGTGTTTGTTTCGCTTTCTTTCTTTGATTTTTTTTTTGTTCTCTGGTTCTTATCAAGTCAATGCGTGACCCACTGAAATCTTATATAGGATCTATTTGAGGTTTAATTTTATAAAGGTTTTTAATAATTTGGTTCAGAGATTGTAGTTTGAATGCTTTCAATTATATAGCTAAGAAACGTCATGTGTGTGTATATCCCAGCTGGCTAACAATGTTCATCAATTTTATATGTACATAAAGTTTTTAAGTTTTTTAACAGTGAACGGAATTTAAGATATTGATTTGATTGATTAGAGAGGAATATAAAAGGTTATTTAGACAACACTTGTAATTTTTCGTCACGATTTAGGTTAATTATTACTGCTTTTTATGCATTGCATATTAATATCATTTCGCCACATGGCCAAATGTTGAATATTTTATTTTAATCATATAAAATATTAAATGAACACTAAATATGTTATATGTGATTATTGAGAAAAAAAATATTTAGATTTATAAAATATCTCTACGTTGCATGTTAGCTTATATTAAATAGTGTTGAAGAAAAGGAGGTAACTATAAAAATATGTTTTATTAAGAATTAATTCTAGTGATTAAAAATTGTTAGTTTCTATAGTGATCAATTTAGACATTAATTTATAAAATAAAAAGTTATTGGTTATTAAAATAGTCACTATTATAAATAAAAATTATAAATAGTTTTTATATTGATTTCTAAAATTTAGCTATCAAGGTTAGCTACTAAAGAAGATTGATTACTAAACATTAGCTACCAAAGTTTTTGATATCAAAGTAATTGATTTTTAAATTAGTCTTTACTTAACTAGTGATCAAGTTAGCGAATAATTATAATTTTTTGTTCATAATAGTGACTATTTTAGTAACCAATAATTATTTATTTTGTAAATTATTATCTAAATCTTGGTCATTAAAATTGGTTGTTAATAAAACATTTTATTGTAATGGACGCTATCAAAGTTGGTCAAGCCAATTTTAACTTGACACAAAATATAGTGGATCAAACTCATTCTAAACGGACTTAAATTAAAAAAAACATTAAATATTGTATAGACTAAGATGATATTGCAAATGAGTAAGTCAAATCCACCCTAAAATAGAGGCAAATTAACCAATAAACAAAAAATAATGAGGTATAATTACTGATTTAGTATTCTTTTTTGTTTTTGTTTAGTTTATTTTGGTCTTCTTATTATTTTTTTGTACAATTTAGTCCTCCAATTATTTAAAATTGTTCAATTTGGTCATTTTCGTTAAGTTGACGTTAACACTGTCTGTACACGTATTTATGGAATTTTTATATTTTTTATATTTTTTATATTTTTATTTTTTTTAAATATATAAATTGTTACGTATCAGGTTAGAGTCGTACTATATGACAGTGAAAGTGATTGTTTTCAATTTAATCTCTCTATTTAAATTTTTTATTCAATTTAGTCCCTTTATTTCTTAAAATGGTCCAATTTGATCCTCTCCTATTTGAGAACAAATTAGTAATTAAGCTTAGTAACAACTTATCTATATATGTTAAAATAGTTATACATCAAATCACCCCACTTAAATGACAATTGTAAGTTTGTACACTTGTGACAAATAAAATAATTAGAATATTTAAGTGGATTGTTGATGTATAAAAAGAAGGGAATGAAGGTCGTGGATTCGATCCCTCTCCTAACAGGAGAAATAAGGTTGGTTTGTTGGTTTGGTGTGGTTTAGAAGGGAAGGGTGAGAGAGGTTGTGGGTTCTACTCCCCTGCTAACAAAAACTAATAACTAACAATTGTCGATAAAATTTAAATAGACGACTAAATTGAAAATAATAATCAGTAATTATACCAGATAATAACATTACATATTGTGTGAGCTAGATTGATACTAAAATCTGGTATGGTCGTCGACACTAAATAAAAAATAAAAGAATAACAATAATAAATAATAATAATAATAATAATAAATGTTATGTGGGCTATGCTGACACAAAAAATATTTATTTTATTAATAGAATGTTTAATCAACACTAAATAAAATAAATAAATAAAAATAAAAAACATCAATAATAGAGTGAGCTAGACCCATTGTAAAATGAATGCAAATTAGCACATCTCATAGTAAGGAGAAACCATAGTAACTTTCATCACTAGCATAATGTGATTAAGGCACAACAAACATTTTGATTCGTGATTGATGACATTGATCAAATATTAACCTTCTTTGTAAAAAAAACAAAGAGGATTATAACACTATGAAGATTGACATTACCAAGGTTTTTAACCACAAAATTGGTAATTTTCAATTCAAGTGTTGCATTGCTTTGATTTTGATGATTGCTTCTTGAATTGAATTTTTAATATGTTGCAATCTGCTCATCTAGATATTTCATTTGTGGTAGACAAGTTAGGCAAGGGATCCCTTTTCTACCTTGTTTTTGTTTTGTTTTGTTGAAGAAGTGTTGAATAAAGGCATTTCTAATATCATTTCTATGAAGTTTATGTTTCCCATGGCCAATATAGGGGATGCAATTTTCTTCTCACACTCTATATGTTGATGTTATTTTTTGTTTTTTTTTTTTTTTTTGTTTTTTTTTTTTTTATAGAGGAGATACTAGAACACTCTAACATTTGAAAGACTTTTTGCATGAGTATGTACATTCTTTGGTCAGTGGGGTTAGTCCTTCTAAAAGTCAATTTTACTTATCTGCCACTTCTTCTTTTGTTAGATGACTTTAGAGGCTTCTTTCTTGTAATCAACTATATCTTTCCTTTAATTATTTGGGTGTGCCAATTTTTGTGACGAGATCCTAAGATTTTGTTTTTTTTTTCAGCATTTGGTTGATAAGGTTTGCAATAAGCTTACTTCTTGGAAGGAAGATTGCTTAACTTGAGAATTTAGTTGGTAAATTCGATAATTGTTGGTTTGTTGTCTTATAGCTTCCACTTATAAATGATCAATCAAGCTTCTTCTTGAGGTGGAACAATGGATTTGAAATTTTGTACGAGTAGGTGATACAAAAAAAAATGAGGGTTGTTCATGGTTAAATGGTCAATCTTGTGTGAGTCTAAGATGAATGACGATTTTCAAATTACTAAAATTAAGGTGGAGAATAAAATCTATCTGTTGTGTTTAGGTTGGGAGTTTGCTTCTGGTAAGATGACTTGGGCGGAGCTCATGAGACTTCGTTTTCTTAAATCAAAGTATTAGAAGTATTTGTTCTATAATTTGTCTTCCATTTGGCATGATATTAAGGATGTATATGATATTGTTTCGAAAAACAATTTTTAGAGTCTTGGTAAGGGTGACAATATTAATTTTTGGAATTATCGTTGGTATTCTAATAGTTGTATATCCAAATTGGTAAGAGTGGTGTCAATGCCTTATGTGATTAGGCTCAGATCTCATTGGTGTTTGTTCTCCTCAGTGAAACCCCCTCTATAAACTTAACAAGTGGTATTAGAGCCCGATGGTTAAAACTGGCTCAGACGAGTGTAGGTTCCTATATCGAAAGTCTTCCTAGTAATGGTTCTAGGTAAGTGTGTCTCGTTAAGAAGAATGGCGGTACGAGAAGGGGTACTCGAATGCCTTCCGCTGGAGGGGGAGTGTACCGATGTGGTTGAAGGGACTCACCCTTGAGGGCGAGATTGTTAAGAATCCAAGTGTCAGTCTAAGTCCCACATTGGATAGAAATGAGAAAGTAGTGCACTATATAAGCATAAAGACTCATAAACCCATTGTCTTAAGGTTTTAGGTTTAGAGTGGTGCCAATGCCTTATGTGGTTGGGCTCAGATCTCATTGGTGTTTGTTCTTTCCAGTGAATCCCCCTCTATAAACCTAGCAGATAGGATCAAATTACTTTATGTTGTTAACTCTGCTTAGACAAGTGTTAGATGAAATTTTCCTTCTTTTGTTGTCATTTTTTTTATGATTTTTCTTCTTTCGGGTGTGCTCTCTCAAAAAGTTGCAAAACATTTTATTTTTCTGATGTGACATTTTTTTATTAGGGAAAACTCATTTGGTTAGATGTTATGCCACTAGTCAAAACTCTAGTTCTTTGGAAGCTTTTATATGACCAATTACTTATTGATTTGGAGATGCAAACAAGAGAGGTTTTTTTATGTTCTATGTGTTATTTATGTGGATGTTACTATGTTGAATCTCACTCTTATTTGTTTCTTAATTGTTCTGCTGCTACGCGTTTCTAAGAGTGACCTCTTCAAGACTTATGATTTTTATCATTAGATTTGGTTCTTCAGTTTATGAGAATTGTACACCCTGGTGACCGACTCATGCCGATCTAGGTGTGCATGTGTGTTGGGCCGATCGTGTGCCGAACTGGAAGTATAAATTGTTGGGTTGACCTACGACCAACCTATGTGTTGGGCCGACCTCAAGCCAACTTATACAGTGGGCCGATCTCAAGCCCACCAATGTGTTGGGCCGACCTACGACCGACCTATGTGCTGGGTCGATCTCAAGCCAACTTATATGTTGGGCCGATTTTAAGCCAATTTGTGTGTTGGGACAACCTATTGTCGACCTATATGTTGAACCGAACTAGGATCGACTTATGGGGGATACCTCGCGTTATAACTGCACCCACTTTCTCCCTAGATAATGGCTACACGATCACAGTCCCACCAAGCTCGGCATGTCAACAACATTCTGCGATTTTAGAGAAACCGAACCAAGAATGAGTGGAAAACCTGTATAAAACAAAGCAACCATACTCTGAAAAGGAGCAAAATTTAGAAAGGACAAAAGAAAGGTATTATTGTGAGTATCTAATTGTATCTACTGTGCATCTCGAGCACTCTTCTGCGAGAACAAGAATCCTTCTCATCTTTTAGTTATTGTGATTAAGGTGGCCGGCTATAATCAAAGCATGAGTTTATTTAAAAGATGAGATGTTTTTCTAAAGTTAATTAGTGAAAAAAAAAGTTTTTTATATCATTATTAATCAACGCAACAAAACATTAAAAAGCAAATGATAACAAATTTATAAGTTATAACTTTTTTTTACCTCAATTGTGAGAGAACATCAACTATGAGAAAAATCTTCGTAAAATGAATTTTTATGAGGGGTGACATATTAATTTACGTAAAAAAGCAATTTTTTCTTACCTCGATTAATATTACATATAGTTTTAAAAAAAAAAAATAGTGTACACCCACTTTTCCTTCACTTTTTATTGTATCATTGTGTCGCCTTTACGACGTTATATAAATAACTACCATGTTCTAGTATATCCTAAAATGAATTAAATAGATGTTACAATGAATTGATGAGTAAAGTTCAACTCCAACACATTCTTCAGGTGGATAAACCACAAAATATTTGATATAATTTCATAATTATTATTTTTGGCAAAAGTACAGTATCCATAAACATTAGACTTCAAAAGGCCGTATGAAATATGAGTAGGTACCCTCTTAAATGTGTTCTATTGAACATTGAACATTGACTTCCAGTATTAAGTGAAGAAAGAAAATTAAAAATTATAAAGTATAATATGTGTCGAAAATAAGTAGGTTTTGATAAGGGAAATGTGAACAGAAGTAGGGTAGGATTGTAGGGACACATTAAACGGATACCAAAGCGACATGTAGAATCCCGTTTTGTTGCCATTAACGAAGCATTCTCCGTGTGGACCCATCGCGCTTTTTCATAAGCTGCTCCCACTCACTCTCTGCTTCCACCAGGGAATCCCTAATAATCTTCACCTTTCCTCTGTTTCACATTTCATCATTTTTTTTTTTTTCAAATTATATCTATCACTTTTAATAAGATTACAAATTTCAAACACTAGGAATGTTCTGAATTGTTTTCATTTATTTTCAATAAATAATATTTTATCAATTCAATAATACTTTCTTATATATTTTGTATTTTTTTTTGTCAGAACTTAGATTTAAGATTGTCTCACTTACTTGCTATGCATGCAGTGAGTGGAGTCCAAGTTTCAAAATACCATGTACCTATTCTTCAATCAACACAGATTCTGAATGCTTTGTCCCACACTCATAACTAGCAACAATAATATAGTAATTTAATTTCTCAATGTGATTAAATATTTAAAAAAATCTTTTAATAAAATTTATATGTTTAAATTAATTTTAATAAATAAAATAATTTTTTTTCTTTATTTTGTGTTGACTGTTTAAGACGAACCAAGTGATGACATAGACCCTTTTTCTAATCATAAAATACTTTCTTTTCACGTGGCACTGTCTACGGTTCATTATTTGAATTTTTTTACATAGATCACTTGCAATTGGAAAAGAACTTCACGGTAATTATGCAGTTTCAAAGCTAACGGTTTCAAATGCAAACATTTAGTAGATAATCATGTCACTGTCAGGTACTGTCAGGTTTTACAGAGGGGATTTCACTGGGGAGAACAACACCAATGAGATCTGAGCCTAACCACATAAGACACTGACACCACTCTCAACCCAAAACCTTAAGGCAATGGGTTTATGGGTCTTTATTCTTATATAGTGCTCTACTTTCTCATTTTTGGTCAATGTGGGACTTAGACTCACACTTGTATTCCTAACAGTTACAAGGAGTGTGTTTTTTTTTTTTAACATGGAAAAAGTATGACTCCGTAACTTTTCAGGACGAAATTTTGAATATTAGTAATAAGTTTTACGACAAGAATTCATAAATCTATGACCATAATTTAATTTATAAGTAGGTTAATAATATATCTCTTAATAAATAAAAAAATAAAATAAATACTCATAATAATAATATTTCAATATTATTTTAAGTTGGAGTGTGAAAACTTAAATGTCTAATTTCTGTAAAAAAGATTTAAATTGTGTTTTTCTCAAGTTCTTTGTAAATATGTCTCTTAATTGTACTTTGGTAAGAACTTATAAGAGACAATGATGTCAGTTATTAATTCATTAGGAATAAATTGACAATCAACTTCAATATGTTTTGTTCTTTCATACAAAACTAGATTTTGAGTTATATGTAATGTAGATCGATTATCACAATACAATCATATTCATTTAGAATTAGTAGTCCCAAATCATCAAGTAACTAGTTGAGCAATTTTAACTCAAATATATAGCGCAGCTATATAGCGATATTCAATCCTTACAGACGAGTGGAAGATAGTTGATTGTTTCTTAGTTTTTCAAGATAATGGGGAAGAACCAAAAAGCACCACCAAGTGAGTCAGCGAAACATATTGTAAGTGGACAATCTGTCCAATCCGAATCACATCATCCCTTAAGGTTGTCTTCATGCTCTTTACGAGGTTTCTACATAAATTAAATAAAATGTGTACAAAATAAGAAATATTAGGTCTAGTCATATACAAATAAATTAATCGCTCAATCAATCTTCAATAGGGTTATAGATCTTCAAAGGTATACTAGAAGTTAACGCTAACTTGGTGTTGTTCCATTGGAAAATCCACAGACTTGACACCTAATAAACCTGCGTCTTCAATAATTTCCAATACATATTTTTGATGAAAAAGACAAATTTTCTCGGGATTATTGGCTATCTCCAACCTATAAATATTTTAAGACTCCCAAGTCCTTCGTATGAAAGCAAGAACCTAAGTAATCTTTAAAAATTGTCATGGTTGAAATATTGTTGCCTGCAATAATTAAGTGATCCACATAGGCTATCACATAGAGTTATATTTCTCCCTTGTGCAATGTAAACAATGAGTAATCTTAACAAGATTGGAAAAAGCTAAATCACTTTAAGGCAATAGCCAACTTAGCAAACCAACAACAAGGAGATTATTTTAAGTCATTCAATGACATTTTCAACATGCAAACTAAATTCGGGGCAAAAGCCCTGGAGGGACTTTCATGTACACCTCCTCAACCAAATCACCATGGAGAAACACATTATGTACATCCATTCGGAGAATGTGTCATTTTTAATTGTCGTCATTGTCAAAAAGGTACATATGATCACCATTTTTTCTTTAGAACTAATGTTTCATCATGATATATTCCCTATCCTTGATTATGTCAAAATATAACAAGTCTCACTTTCACATGCTTTATGCTCCCATGTGAGTGATGTTTTATTTTGTGTACCCATTTACTTTTGAGAATTTTCTCTCCAAGCAACGATTTTTGTAGAAGTCATGTCTCATTCTATTTTAAGGCTTGTATCTCGTCGATCATTGCAACACCTAACTAGAATCCTTTACAGCTTCCTTAAAATTCCTAGGTTATTTTCCTGTTGTCATAGCTACAACAAAAATTTCGATGTCTAGGAAATTTTTTTTCATTATTTACAATGTAAGTAATAGGATAGGGAGTACTTAAGGCATGTTGTTGACTAGATGAACTTTCTGAATAATTTACTTTTCTAGTGACCTGAGTGAAAAAATCCTTATACATTGTCGATGAAGGTTTATCTCATTAACTCCATCTCGAGACATCATCTTTAGTCGATGTGATACTTCAATCACATTCCCTCACATCGTAGGCATATACATTAGCATGAGACTAGATGTTAATGAGTGGTCCAATAACAATATGATAATAGGTGAAAAAATAGATCCAATAAGCATAAACTTTATTAAAATAGATTGTAATCTATGGGTGTGATGTCATGGTACGTTTTACATCAATCATACCTCTTTATTCATCAAACCATTAATATAAATACATATTACAAGACTCTATTACCCAAAATAAGGTAAAATTTCAATAACTAAAAGTGTCCACAAATAATATTTACAAATATGACCATAATTATGTCCATAAATAGGTTAATAAAGTATCTCCTAATTAATAATAAAATAAATCAATAATTGTTAAAATTATTAAAAAAATTATTTTACTACATAAAACTATCAAATATCATTTTTAGGTTCAAATATACACACGTGAAAGAAATAGTATAATAAAGAATCATATTAAAAAGAGGTTACACGACCTACAATAAATCGAGTATGATCATGGTAAAGTTGGAGGTCCATCTATTATTAATTAAAGTTAAAGTTAACTAGCTTTTTTTCATATTGTAGTATAAGCTTCTTCGAAATCAATTTTGAAATACTAATATAAATTTAGCAAAATTGTTTCATAATTAAGGTGGTTAAGATTATATTCAGAAGAGTAAAGTATGATTTGTGTGATTTTAGCATGAATCTGCTTCGCAATTTTGAGTTACGATTACCTTAAATATTTAAAATAAGTAATTCTTTTACATATTACCAGAAAATTATTAAATAATAATTGACAATAATAATTAATTATTATAGTAACAAATTAGATATTATTTGTATCTAAAATAGTCTTTATAATAAATAAAAAATTATAATTACTTTATAAACTAAAATCTAAATTAATTTTTAATATTAATTATCAAAATTATAGATAACAAGAAATTAATCGTCTTTAAATTAAATTAAAAGTTAATTTAGACATTAATTTCTTAGAACTAAAATCTTAATAATCAATTTAAAATTCAATTTGCAAATCACTTATAATTTTGTATTCATAATAAAATTATTTTAGATATTAATAGTTTTTACTTTATAGATATTTAAATTACTTATAGTAATTAATTATTTTTATTTCCAAAATTAATTATATAATGATTTTCTCGTAATAATATAAAAATATTATAATTTATTAAATTTTATTCTGTTTTGTTTGATGGTACTAATGGAATTATTTTGTTCCTCACTTTTAAACCATATTAATCAAAGATCATAATAATACTGCAATGACATAATTGTACTTTTGTGTCTCCATTTACACCGCCAATGCTATTAAATAATTTTTTATTTGGTTTAGGGTATAAACAACGTTTTATATTTTTGTCTGCTGCTTTTAGAAGGATAAGTAGTAATTTGTGTGTGGCTTTATGGAGAGCCCTCAAGTTTTCAACGTAGCTTGACAGACACACACAGAGAAACACGGGCACCGCACGTGACACAATATTCTGCAATATTTCTCTTTAATCAATGCCTTAATAATATAATCATTTTTAATATAAAGCCTTATCAATAATGATAGGAAAACTATCCCTTTTCATTTAGTCATGGCTCATGATGACACTAGTCTACTTGCTGTTAATATATATATATATATATATATATATATATATATATATATATATATATATATATATATATATATATATATATAACAACAACAAAATGAAAAGTATGACCTCCGAAAATATTTTATGGTCCTAATTTCACAAATACAAATTTTTTTTAATCACTTGTAAATATTACTTTTAACTTATTCATGTTACTACATTTATTAACAAAAAAATAACAATTAGCAATTGTCGATAAAAAAAAATTATTCAATTACATCTTATACATTATATCTTTTCATTTATGACATATCTTTGCATTGCCCCCTTCAGATTGGTGCATGCAAGTTTTGGATGTCCAACTACTCAATAAAAACAAAAAATTCATTGTATCAAGAGCTCGTAAATATATCAATAAGAATGCTAAATATTATTATTAAGAACTTCATCATGAAAAAAGTGATAATGTATACCAATATGTTTAGTTCATTCATGAGAAAATATATTTTTAACTTATTAATGGTTGTAATGCTATCAAAATAAATTTGTATTTTAATGGTGAAACACACGAATATTAGATAAAATACCATTTAGCTACTTTAATTTACACATGGTGTTAGTCATGATCGATATTTTGTTTTATTAGAGAACCAAAACATTGTGTGTTACTTTTCAATCTTCCATAAAATATGTGTTACTAAGAAATATGAACCAACTTGCAAGAGATCTTTAAGTAAGTTATAAACTTTTCCAATCTAAGCCTCATCGACCATATATGTACAAATAACACTATTTATGGTTCCTTTTCAACTAACAATCAACACATAGTGCAACATCTCAATGTTTTTTCTGAGGTTGCTCGATAGACTGAGATAAGTTATGATCACCATAAGAAATATTAGGTCCAGTAAAACCTAAGTAGATGAGATGCTTAACAAGGCATCAATAACATGTTGGATTAGAAAATAAAGGACCATTGGTCAATTCTAAAAGATGATTTTCTTTAAGATGATATTCAGGACATATATTCAGGTAATCTTTAAGATGAGAAAATAAAGGACCATGACTCCAAGTAATCCAACTCAGAAATATATTCAGGACATAATTTCTTTGATATAATTAAATTACAATGGGCGACCGAACAACCTCCATTGTGAAAAACTTGTCAATCTTCCTAATTCCTTCATGTCACAACATGTATGAAGATAAAACATAAAGCATTCAATAGTTTTAATATCATTTCTATAAATACTAAGATTCTCTACACACACTAGTATTAAATGATACATGTTTCCAATCATGAAGATAAATAAGGAATAGTCAAAGTAAGATTGATAAAATCCACAAGTTTTCAGGACAATAAATAACTCGGCAAACTAATATCTAAGAGTTTGTTGTAAATTATTAACATGGCAAACTAATATCTAAGAAGAGTTTGCTATAAATTATTAAGAGATTTACAAAATTTACATATCACTATTTAATATTATATCAAGAATCTAGAGACATTTTTATGTACACTTCTTTATAAATGTCATCATGCAAGAAGACTTGATAAACATATGATAATCATCTTTGTCACAAAAAATGAATGTATATGTATATTCTAGTTAAACTTTTAAGGTTAAACTACTTTTTTAGTCCTTCTATTTGTCAAGTAATGTCAATTTAGTCCTCAAGTTTTTTTTTTGTCTCAATTTGGTCCTCATTTTCTTAAAAATGATTCAATTTGATCATTACCATTAGTTTGACCAGACAATGTTAAAGTCAACGCCACATGTCAATTTATGGTTTTTTGAATTTTTTAAATTTTGTACACGTGTCACTTCACAGTTTTGCCATGTGTCAAAATGATTCAATTTGGTCTCTATATTTGCTTTTAGTTTCAATTTAGTCCCAATTTTGGTAAAAATAAAGCAATATTGTCCATCCTTAAATTGTCACTCAATTTACTTTTTGTATAAATATTGTGATTATATTCTTACTAAAATTGACATTTTTATTAAATATTTGTAGAAATATTTAAAATTAACTTTAAATTCTATACAAAACATTAAACTTTGATTTTTTTTTTGAACTTGAAATTTAGTTCCTAAACTTATGTGTGACAAGTTATTTGATTTTCAATCTTCACTAAGTTTGTATAATATGGTACACTTGATGCTTTTATATATGATGACAAAATTGTTAACTATTGAATTTAAGTTTGGGATTTAACTTTGTTTAATAATAAAACTAAAAAAAAAACTTGTTTAAAAATATTTTTACAAATATTTAATACAAATGTCAACTTTAGTAAAAATATCATCATAAAATGTATACAAAAAGTAAATTGAGTATCAATTTAAGGAGGGACAATATTGCTTCATTTTTACAAAAATTGGGACTAAATTGAAACTAAAAATAAATATATGGACCAAATTGAATCATTTTGACTCATGGAGCAACTGTAAAGTGACTCGTGTAAAAAATAAAAATAAAATTCAAAAAATTTAAAAAAACAATATATTAACACATGGCGTTGACTTTAACCCCTTTTGGTCAAAATTAATGGTAAAGACCAAATTGAATCATTTTTACAAAAACAAGAACCAAATTGAGACAGTGAAAAATTGAAGGACCAATTTGACACTACTTGACAAATACAATGACCAAAAGAGTAATTTAACCAAAATACAAAGTTATCAATAAAAGTAATATTTATCATATTTTGAATCTACTAGAAAATAAATAAAATTAAAAATATGAAAGAGGAAGAATGTCAAATGTAAGTCATAGTTTCAACCTTACAAGAAAAAAATAATTTCCATATTTCAATAATTTCTTATTTATATTATTATTTGGGAAAAAAATTGTTATGAATTGATTTTGATATTAATTATAAGAATAGAAAAAAAAAACACCAAGTATTTTTCTTTCTTATATTCTTATGATTTTTCTTTTTCCACTTTCACTAGTGCATTTTAGAATTTTTACATCACAATATATGTCTTAGTTCTCGAGCAACCAAAGCATATAAATATATGGTGGCATTTTTGAAATTAAAGTCAACTTTTATGTCTTGGTTGTATTTTAACCGAGGCATATAGCTTCAAAAATTTTTACGATTCCTGTTGTTTTGAATTTGAAAATTATAAGATAGCTTTATGCCTCGGGTACTCTTCAATCGCGGCAAAATACGTTTTCCGCTTCAGTCACTCTTCACTCGATGTAGTTAAGTTGTAGTATTTTAATATTTTTTTCATTTACCTCACTGAATATGCCTCGGTTCTAATTGAACCAAGGCAGTAAAGCCTTTACGCTTCGGTCAAGCTGCCAACCAAGGCATATCAGCTTCCTAATAATAAAAAAAATTAACAAGGCAATATGTAGTAGGGCTTCGTAGGGTTAAAAAACCCCAAACCATTTCACTCTACAACATTGTCCCTTCTTCTTCTTTGAGAATTCAGCCACTGTGCGTCGTCCCATTCTGCCTACATCTTTGTTGCACCGCTGTCGCACCATTGTTGCACCGTCGAAGAGGCATTTCCAGCGCCAGGTGCTGAAGATCTGGGTCGAAGTCGAGGTTGTTGCACACAATGTGGTGCGCGTTGTGGTGCCAGAAAGGATCTGCGCGGCGTGGTTGAGGCGACGGTTGAGCATGATGTTGTAGTGGCCAGAGTCATGGCCAATCCAGCCGCTCTGAATCCAGAGGAAGCCGATAATGGCATCAGAGAGCAAGTGAACGAACATGCTGTGGAGAATACAGGGAGGAGGGCCGCAGCGAACTATAACCACGTCTTCCTGCATCTTGCTGCTCCAACAATGGATGCACCAGCCTTTATTATTTCTTATCTATTGTTGTCTGCACAAATTGAAGGGCCTTAGGTTGATGCCTCGTCATCCTTGTCGAGCTCGAGCTTCTGCTGGAGGAGGGACTCGAGAGCGGCGAGAGCGGAAGGGATTAGGGTTTACACATATTTAATTTTTTTTTTCTTTCTGATACGCAATAGGCCTCGGTTTGACAGAAACCGAGGCAGTAACAACTTAATATGTCTCAGGTTCATAACCGAGGCATAAAGAACTAGCTTTTTACCTCGGCAGTATATGTCTTGGTTGTTCACCCGAAGCCAAAAGGTGAAAATAATCGCATTCATTTCCATTTCCTACACTAGTGTTTCTAACATATTATTCCTAATTCAAAACCTCGTTTCCTATTTTCAATTATGCTAAAATATAATAATTTTGTAGATTAATCTTCCTAATATATTATAGAATATGTCAAAATACAACAACTTCCCATATCAACATGTATGTTAAATTTAGCATTAATTACTCTTTTGGTCTATGTTTTTGTTCAAAAATATCAAGTTGCTCCTCCTATTTTTTTCAAGTCTCAATTTAGTTCTATTTTTTCAAACATTGATGCAATTTGGTCAATTTTGTTAAATTTATTGAAGCGACTGAGGATTTTTCATCAAAATGTGCATTAGGATTATGTTAATAATACTAACAAAGCAAACAATCCTAAAATATAACTTCAATTTTAACAAAAAATTCTTTATCTGTTTTAAAAAAATTAAGAAAAATGACTCAATTGCATCAACTTTTAAAAAATCGGGACCAAATTAAAATTAAAAGAACTGGAATACCAACTTAATTTTTTTAAACGAAATCAAGCACCAAAAGAGCAATTAAATCTTAAATTTATATTAGTGTTAATGTAATTCAATTTAAATTTATTTTTGTAGATTTTATCAATACCAATATTCTTAACATAACATAATGACTTATAATAAATATTTAATTACAATAAAATAAAATAGATTCATAATTTATATAAACTAAAATTAGTAGAATTTAACTCAAATTCATTTTCTAAACAAGTTTGAGAAAGATTCAATAAACATTTATATTTTATATTATACTACAATAATTTCTAAATATAATAGTAATATATTGTAAATAGAATATAAAAATATATTAATATTTAACTTTTTGGGAAAGTAAAAGGACAAAAAGTAGGTCTGATTTTGTTTTTTCATTAAAATTTAATAGTGGCATAAGTGGTGTGACTTCGGACTCCTATTAGGCAATTTGGTTTTAATAAAATCAATCAAACATGACTAATTAGTTGCTATTTAAAAAATTGGTTAAATCCATATATTTCCATTTTTGTAGCGAAATCTCAAGTAGGTCCCCCCATTTTTATTTAACTCAATTGAGTCTTTATTTTCGAAAATTCGTTGCAATTGGTTCCTTTCTGTTAGTTGACCAGTAAGGGTGCTAGTTATGTGCCACGTGTCAGCACGTGGTTTTTTTTACTTTTTATTTTATTTTATTTTATTTTTTTAATTTTTAATTTTTTTTTAAATTTTTTAAAAAAAATTAAAATTGCCACGTGTCAATCTGACATTGTGCCACGTGACAGAGACAGTGTGATGTGGCAGTGACAGTGCCACGTGTCAATATTGGATGTGAAAAGTCTCAATGTAGTCCCTGTATTTATTATTTTGTCTCAATTTGGTCCCAATTTTTTTAAAACTGAATCAATTTTATCCCTATATCATATTTAATTTTTATATAAATTTACAATGGTATTTTTATTATAATTGATAT
>Ga0214544_1004078_pt1 | contig 29574 bp, 15 predicted proteins | sample CNSS3metaG_FD_160074 | JGI IMG/M metagenome (GOLD analysis project Ga0214544, IMG submission 160074) | Root nodule microbial communities from cowpea collected in UCLA plant growth center, Los Angeles, California, USA - CNSS3 | ecosystem: Host-associated > Plants > Roots > Nodule | place: USA...
TATATAAATAAAAAAAAAAAAAAAAAAAAAAAAAAAAAAAAAAAAAATATATATATATATATATATATATATATATATATATATATATATATATATATATATTTCTTTAGTGTACAGAAGGGATTCATTGCTGGAAGACCACAATTCTTCACAAGAGTCTTCATGATTTTTTAACATAGGCACATTGACATTATGTGTATGGAGAAAATTCTATTAGTAATAAGTAGATTTAAGAGAAAGAAATAAAAAAGTTTTACTGGTAAAAGTTAACCTTGTGGTTTTCATAATACTTTTAATGATTAAAAATATTTACATAATTGAATGTGAGGTTATTTTTTTTCTATTTTTATTATAATAATTACAATACTTAAGAGTAATAAAAAATGTACTAATACAAGTAGTAATAATAATAATAATAAATACGTAAATAGAGTTTTGTCCATAACATTCTTTGTAATAGTTTATTCTTAACACATTCTTTTAGTAATTAAAATTCACTAGTTTTATTAGTTTAAAATAAGACCAACTACATACGATAATAAACCTCATGCTTGATGAAACTCACATCAATTTTGTTTGATAAAATAACATATTAAAAATCCATTTGGCCATTTGTTATGTGTGAGTGAGTGATGATGCATTGAATTGGATTGCAGTGTATGAGATATTTGAGAGAATGGCATACTATGGAATATCATCAAACTTGATTTTGTATCTAACAAAGAAGCTTCACCAAGGAACTGTCACCTCTTCCAACAATGTCACCAATTGGGTTGGAACCATTTGGATAACTCCCATCTTAGGAGCATATCTTGCTGATGCTCATCTTGGTCGTTATTGGACTTTCATTCTCTCCTCAATCATCTATCTATTGGTAACACTCATAGTAATTTAGATCTTCTGCTGAGTTATATTTTTACTGTCATAAAAAGATGGTAGTAAAATCAACTCAACAGATGATCTGAACTCTACTTCTTATCTCTCACATTTTCTCTGAAATGTTCTTTCAATTTGAAAAAGACAAAAAATCATAATCTTTCAATGTTGGCAGGGTATGTGTCTACTAACACTATCAGTGTCCCTTCCAAGCCTAAAGCCACCAGAGTGCCATGAATTGGATGTAACAAAATGTGAGAAAGCTTCCACACTGCATCTAGCTGTGTTCTATGGTGCACTCTACACTCTGGCACTGGGAACAGGTGGAACCAAGCCCAACATTTCCACCATTGGTGCTGATCAATTTGATGACTATGACCCCAAAGAGAAGAAGTACAAACTCTCCTTCTTCAATTGGTGGATGTTCAGCATTTTCATTGGAACCCTCTTTGCAAATTCTGTCTTAGTCTACATACAAGATAATGTGGGGTGGACTCTTGGCTATGGTCTTCCCACTCTTGGACTTGCAATTTCTGTAGCCATTTTTTTGGCAGGCACACCCTTTTACAGACACAAATTACCCACTGGGAGTCCATTCACTAAGATGGCTAAAGTCATAGTGGCTGCTATTAGAAAATGGAACATTCCTATTCCTAGTGACACTAAACAACTCTATGAGCTTGATCTGGAAGAGTATGCCAAGAAAGGGAGAGTCAAAATTCATCCTACTCCAACCTTGAGGTCTAACTTCTACCTTAATATCTCATCCACTTCATATTCTTAACTTCTCATATAATTCTGTTTAAATGTTAAAAATGATTTACCGTATGACATGGATTCTGACGTCATATTTATCCTAAACTCTAAACCATAAACGTCACAAAATTTTATCATAGTAAATCATATTTATTATGTTAGGTCATAACATATTAAGTATGACCTGACATAGTCCTATTGGAGTGTTTTGTTATCTTAATTAATGTTTCTGGCTCTACTTCCATATATATGCATGTAGGTTTCTCAACAAGGCATGTGTCAAGACAGATTCAAGTGCAAGTGGATGGAAACTAAGTCCGGTTACTCATGTAGAGGAGACCAAACAAATGTTGAGAATGATCCCAATCTTGGTTGCCACTTTCATTCCCAGTGCAATGGTTGCACAAATAGGTACCCTTTTTGTGAAGCAGGGTATAACACTTGACAGAGGAATTGGTAGCTTCAACATTCCCCCCGCAAGTTTAAGCACATTCGTGACTCTATCCATGCTTATCTGTGTGGTGCTCTATGATCGTTTCTTTGTGAAGATCATGCAAAGATTCACCAAGAACCCCAGAGGAATAACCCTTCTGCAAAGGGTTGGAATTGGCCTCATAATCCACATAGTGATCATGGTAATTGCATCTCTTACTGAAAGGTACAGACTTAGAACGGCCAAGGAACATGGGTTGGTGGCAAATGGAGGAGAAGTTCCTCTGAGCATTTTCATCTTGCTTCCTCAATACATTCTTATGGGAACTGCTGATGCATTTCTTGAAGTTGCAAAAATTGAGTTTTTCTATGACCAAGCCCCAGAAAGCATGAAGAGCCTTGGCACTTCTTATTCAATGACTGCATTAGGCATTGGGAATTTCCTGAGCACCTTTATTCTCTCAACAGTTTCACATGTCACCAAGAAACATGGCCACCATGGATGGGTTTTGAACAACTTGAATGCTTCTCGTCTTGACTACTACTATGCCCTTTTGGCCATACTCAACTTGCTGAACCTCGTCTTCTTCATGGTTGTGGCAAAGTTCTATGTTTACAGAGCTGAAATTTCAGACTCCATTAAAGTGCTTGGAGAAGAGCTCAGAGAAAAGACGTCGAACCAAGTGATTCCAAGAGATTGATTAGAGATGATAATGGTGGACATTTAACATGGGATGGTTGGGATAATTGAAAACCAGTTTAGCAGAAATCAAGAATATGTTGTAGCTGATATGATAATGTGTTTGACGTGTGATGCTTTGGACTCGATTCATGTTCATTATGGAAAGAACAAAGTAGATGAGAATATTTGAATTTGTTTATTGTAGGCTTAAATACTTTGTGATAATTAGTTGTGCATATTAAGTGTTTTTTTAACAAAATAAATAATATGTTCCTTTTTTTTTCTTTTTTTTCGAAAAACTTAAACGAGGGCTGGTGGAAGATTTTTTTTTCCTGCTCATTAGCTTATACCTTTCTCTTTTTCTCTCTTAAATACTTAGCTGTACAAAATAAATGTAGGAGTATAATATAGAATCATAGTTCTATAATATATAGGTTGAATTGTTAGTCTGTGTTTATTTTTTTAAAAAGTAATCTTTTTAATAAAATAAACATATTTCGTCCAATTATTTATTTAAAAAATAAATAATTGTCTTTTCTTTAATAAATGAATTCTGCACACTCAATATTTTAAAAGCTAATTACTTCAAAATTACCTATTTTAAATTTAATGAAGGGCTACTTATGTTTTCACTCATTTTGTCTTTATTTGAATGAATGTAATCTTGTAAGTCAATTAAACACATTGAAGTGGGAATGTGTGAAATGGTATAAACAAGTCAAAATGAAACATGTTTGATATATTAACAAATTTAACATAATTGATTTAAAATAACTATATATCTATTATTTTTAAAATTTGAGACTCAAAATGTACCAAAATTTTATAAAAAATACTAATTTCAAATTCACTACAAAATTAAACTAACACACATTCGTTTGTTTGACTCAATGCAAGCACAAACATATATCCATAAATGTAACAAGAATAAAAAAAAAACAAAAGATGTTACAAAAAAAAACTTACTCAACAGCAAAAAGCAAAATATGATTAGATGAGCTTGTTCTATAGTCAACTACCTTTGATAGAAACTCAAAATAAAACATAAAAAATTAGTTTTAAAATTTAGAAAAAAATCATATATTTTGTATTTAAGAGAGATGAAATACTTTAAATAAAATAAATAAATTTATTTTAGATTTTATATAACATTTATAAATTTTAAGTAATAAAATTTACACTTCGTTTGACTTAATTTTTTAAATTTATAAAATATTTCCTAATAATATTAAATAAAACACTTTTCATAAGCTGCTTTAAAATTATGGTCATATCACTAATAATTGTGTGCATTTTAGGAATATTGTCCAAGATGTCATCAAGAATTCAAGCAATACAACAATAAAGATTGCATTTATTAACATAATCGATGATGAACAATGTTGGATCGAAAGGAAGGTTAGTTTGTGATAATTATCGGAAAACATGGATTGAGTAGACACAACGAATACAACGTGAATAGTTTTGAGACAATTATTATAATTATGTTATTTTACTTTATTGTGGTGTAATCGATAGAAAAAAAAAGAACATAAACATAGGTTATTTAAAAGTAAGGATAACAAATTGTAGTTACAATTACAAATTATAGTTACAATTCAAATACTAGAACACATCGAACAAGAAAAACGACAAATCTAGTGATCAATATTGCAACTTGGATTACCACTTTTATAATTTTTTTGTATCAATTTTTGTTTTATCCTTATAATTTAGTTTCTTACAATTTACATTTCTAATTTATCAGTGCAATCTATCTCCATCTTCTTTACTTTCCTTTATATTTTTTTCACTTCCCACACATTATTCTATCTTTATATACAAAATACAAAAATATGATTATTAGAAAGAACACACAAGTTTACCATTCAAAATCATATCAAAAGAGATTATAATGGATTACATATATTTGTGAGACAGATACATATTGTAAGTAATTTGTATTTCGTTATAGTTGTGGAATCATAAAACCAACACACTCTAAGTTAGATTAAAAAACAAAGAATCCATGTCAAGTAGATTTGGTTCTTCACAAATATATTGGACAAGTGTCGAACCAACATTCTTAAGAAATAACTATATATTTTAATTATTATAAATATAATAATAATAATAATAATAATAAAATAGAGTAATTGCAATAATAATAAAAGTAGAAAGTTATCTATTTGATTTATGATTTTTTTTTAATTTATCTTCGTCGTTGTTGTCGACTCTCCTTGATCCATTCTATATTGACTCGATGTTATATTTTTATGCTTTTTAATTTGATCTTTAATTTTAGTTTAATTTGATTTTTTTTGTTTAGTTTAGATGTATATTTATCTAAAAACCAAATCAAACTGCACCAGAAACACTCTAGTTATATACAAAATTTTGCATATTATAACTATATATTATCCTATTAATTTTATTTTAATAATGATAAATTGAAATTTAGTATAATAATTATATTAAAAAATAATTATTAAATAAAAACAGAAAAATGTAATTACCCTCACACAAGTTTTTATTTGAATATCTTTAAAAAGTCACCACCATTCTGTATCAAAATTGTTGTGATCCATATTCTTGTATGAAGACATTATTTGATCCATATTCTTCACATGGATTTATTTATTGCACTTGCTAACCTGTGACGAATAAGTTTGGCAGCTGCAACCATATTAGTGAGAGCAGGCTTGACCTCAGTGTACTTGCGTGTCTTGAGGCCACAATCTGGGTTGACCCACAGAATGTTGCTTTCAACAACTGCAAGCATTTTGTTGATCCTCTCAGCAATTTCATCTGTGGGTGGAATCCTTGGTGAGTGAATATCATAAACGCCAGGACCAATCCCAGCACCATACTTCACTCCCTCGCGGAACACTGAAAGCAATTTCTCATCTGATCTGGAGTTCTCAATGGTGATCACATCGGCATCCATGTCTATGATTGAGTGGATGATGTCATTGAAGTTGGAGTAGCACATATGAGTGTGAATCTATTAAACATCAAAGTATATTAATATTATTAATAAATTAGTAGATATCAGAAGATGAGAAATGAAGGTGAACCTGAGTGGTGTCTCTCACACCACAGTTGGTAATCCTAAATGAGTGAACTGCCCAGTTTAGATAGAAAGCCTCTTCAGACTTCCTCAGCGGTAAACCTTCTCTTAGAGCAGCCTCATCAATCTGGATTACAGTAATACCAGCATTCTCAAGATCATCAACCTCATTCTTGATAGCCAAAGCAATCTGGTAGCATGTTTCAAATCTAATAACAAATAGATAATGTTAAGTAAGACAATATCCACTCAAACCTGCAAGGTAGCAAAATAAAGGTTTTCATACCTTGGCTGGTCATCTCTAACGAAGGACCAGTTCAGAATAGTAACAGGGCCAGTAAGCATTCCCTTCATAGGTCGTTTGGTCAAACTTTGAGCTGTTGAAGACCAGAAAACAGTCATGGGCTTGGGACGGCTCACGTCACCATAAATGATGGGAGGCTTCACACATCGCGATCCATATGATTGCACCCACCCATTGGCAGTAAAAGCAAAGCCAGATAATTGCTCTCCAAAGTACTCAACCATGTCATTCCTCTAAATTGCCAAACATTTTTCAACAATTAAGTTTTATATTTTTCTTCAGAAAGAAGTTTTTTTTATTAAACTACTACTAATCAAAAATATCATCTACACACCTCAGGCTCTCCATGAACCAAGACGTCAATACCAAGTTCTTCCTGGAGCTTCACAACATTGTTAATTTCCTCCTTAATGAAACGGATATAATCTTCCTCAGAGATCCTATTCACAGTAATTATATAGCATTCTAAATGTCATACTGTAATGATAGTTGGATTTGGCAGGTGGCAGGAGATGAACACTTTATACTCACTTATTAGCCTTGAATTCACGCCGAACTCTTCTAAGATCTGCAGTCTGAGGAAAAGATCCAATTGTAGTGGTTGGAAGAATAGGAAGATTCAGTTTCTTCTGTTGAGCATCCAACCTGGCACTAACATTTGTGACCCTGCGATGATTAGATCCCTTCAGAGTTGCAACCTGAGGAAAAAACATATTAAGCCTTCTAAAATTGGTTGGTCTTTCCTTTTGCAGGTTCTGAAATAGTTTGGTATACATGATAGATTCTGTCATTGGGTTAAATTGGTTTTGGAATCTGCTAAGCTATATCTTTTTCTTTTAATGGGAATGTTGTTGGCTTTATTAGTTGTTTGTACAAGAAGCGTCCAACAGGGTTATCATCCATCACCCCTTCTCTTTTGTTTTCCAGTTAATAGGTTCTTGGTAGGGGTCTCCCTCAGCTGTTATGAAAAGGGATTAATTACTCCTTTTGTTGGTCTTTCTGGTAACACTAAAATAAGCCTATGCTTTTGTTTCAGGCTCTGGTAAAACACTTCCTCTATCCAAAGTTTTCTGGTATAAATTTATTCCTGCTGCTGTGTCTTTTTTTGGTTCGAGATTGTTGCTTAAGCTGCCAACTAATGATATGCTTATTATACTTGGCTATTATATTGTTTCTACGTGTAAACACTGTCAACATGCATTTGAAACTGCTGATCACCATATTTTCATTGCTCCTATGCTAAAACAGTAGTTCTAGCTTGAAAATTTATGTTGATCATGATGATATTCAGTCCCGTTCATTACATATGCTCCAACTTTAGTTGTAGTGTTAGGGATATGAGTTGATTATGTTAGAGATATGGTTTGATTACATTAAATAGGAAGATATGATATGATTTGATACGGATATATTGAAACCAAATATTTCTCATCATTAGATATTAATTTTGTTCCTTATTATTATATCCTTTCTTTGCTATAAGAGTACATGCATGTACTAACACAAGGAATTCATTATATTCCCTCACAATTTCTCTCTTCTCAACATAGTAAGAAAGTGATCACATCCTCTGTGACCAGTTTAGTAAATAGTCCTTTCAACAATAGTGATGATTCTGCATACGTATCTTCTAAAACAATCCTCAAGTAAAAGAACCAAATTGAAAATCTAAATCAGCACTTACGGCCTTTTGGACGGCCTCATTTGTCACCCTTGGGGAGGACTTCCTTGAAGCCAAGGCTGCAGCATTAGCAGAAAAGTAAACCTGCAAAAAGATAGGCCATAAAAAAACAAAATGATGTAAGTTTGTAACAAAAAGTTTTCAATTCAATGGGTATGATGTACCTCATCCTTCTGTCCAGACAATGCCTTGGCCAACGCATTGACTTCAACAACCTTTTGTGCCGCAAATGAAAGCCAAGATTTAATCTCTTGGTCCAACTTGGTCTCATTCACAAGATCAACTGCAGTGTGAAGAAGAGAACAGGATGTAGAAACCACAACCTTGTCTGCAGAAGTAAAAGATGGTTCAGATTTAATTTCTGGTATGCTGAATATATGTCAATAACAATGCTAATTGACAACAAGTACCAGTCCCAACAATGTCCTCAAGTGCCTGCAAGGTGTTCAGAGAAGATGCAAGATTATTGGCCCAAATATTTCTTCCATCAACAACACCAGCAAAAAGAAATTTTCCAGATGGAAATCCCTGCTTGATCAAATCAAGGGTCTTTGTTCCACGAACAATGTCAAACCCATATGCAGTAACAGCCTTCAAAGAGGTGAGAGTTTTGTATGCTTCAGCAGGAATGTCAGCAAAATATGTCTCAATCAGAACATTCAAACCAGACAAACTTGATTCTAGTTCTGCATAGGCATGAGTAAATGCTTGTAACTGGTGGGCATCAAGATCCTTCACAAGGGTAGGTTCATCAAACTGGACCCAAGTAGCACCGGCTGCCTTCAAATCAACCACAACCTTCCTAAAATATTTAACGAAGTATGATTGAAGCAACATTAATATACAATTCCAGCACATATCAGCACTTTAAGACCATACCTGTAGACAGGAAGGATCTTGTCAATTAGGGAAAGAAGGGAAAACGACTTATCAACACCCTTTGCTGGTTTTGACAGCAACAAGTAGGATACAGGTCCCACAAGCACAGGTACAGTATTAATTCCCAGCTACATTATAGAAAGACAAAGGTTATAAGCATCGGTGAATGAAATTAACAATTCAAAATAATTTATTTCACCCTTTGGCCACTAACATTCTTTGCATATCAGAGACCTTTGCAATATGTCAATAGTTAAGGTAGTAAAAATTCTTCTAAGCCTAGAGTCTACAGAGGTTTATTATGAACTTTTCAGATCAATCTAGGATAGTTGTGCTAAATCTATTTAGAACTTACAACTTTGGCCTCTTTGTATTCAACCACAGCCTTGTGTGATGAGTATGAGAACTTAACATCTGGACCCAATTCAGGAACAATGTAATGACTGTAACATAAGGGATCATAAGTTTTGCATTAATGAGAACTAAACAAATATCAAAACAATTGCCATATTAAATTTTGCATTAATAGATTTAAATCAACTACAGTGTCAAGAGTGAACGTATGTGTGTGCTCCTGCAGTCATTCAAAGTCCCCAACAAAATCTCCATCATACACTAACTTACACCTTTCATGTTAATCGTATTTAATCTAACTATATGTAAAACTCAAAAATTTAGAAGGGGTGATTTTACTTACTAGTTGGTGTCAAACCACTTGGTCAATTCCATAGCTGGTACGGATGCATTCCCTCTTGCCATTGAGAAGTAAACATCAAACCCAATCTCCCCGCCATTCCAATTATATCTAGCAGGAACTGCCCCGAGCATGGCTGTTGTATCCAGCACTTGATCATAGTATGAGAAGGTGTTGCTTGGAATATACTTTGTACCAGCTTCGGCCATCTGCTTCCAGATAGCAGACCTAAGGTCTGCAGCAACCTGCTGCAGCTCCTCAGCACTACTCTTTCCATCCCAAAAGGATTCCAAGGCAAATTTAAGCTCTCTCTTGGGTCCTATGCGTGGATAACCAACAATATGAGATGCCATTGCTCTGTCATTGCAATATTCAAATCCACAAATTCAATATACAGTTACAAACGAAGAGTAAGGCTACAATGTATAGCATGTGGTTTTCCATGTTAGGTTTCACTGATTATGACCAGAATACAAATAGATGTGAGACGACTATAATTGACATTACACCTCCACTACAACATCTAGTCATGGAATCTAAATTTAGAACACCATTCATCAGATTGTTTATGTACTTTCCCCATAAAGGTGAATGAACTATCTGGAACTAAATCCACATCATTCCAGATTTGTGAATTTTCATCGATTAAATTGTAGCATATAAGTCCAATATTTCGTCCTTTACGCACGAATATGAACGCTCTGATAAATGTTTTTCTAAATTCAAATTCCATAATTAGATGTTGTAGTGGAGGTGTAATGTCAATTAATCAATGAAACCTAACATGCATGCTATACATTGTTATACATTGTAGCATTACTGCCAGATAATAAAACTACATAAGAACACAGTCAGCCTAGGCATCATCTAAACCATTTGATTTCCACGAAACGCAAAGACATGTTTGAAAAGAACGAAAAGAGCTACTCATCTTTGAAGCGGGCCCAAACGCGATCCAGCCGCTGAACATGATGCTACTGATACCAAATGATGACAAATGGTTCGGTAGAACATTCTCGAACCCTCGTTCTCGCAGCGGAACTGGTGACTGATCGGTGAATGATGCAGCGGAAGTGAAGAACGATGGAACCAAACGAGACTTCCAATCATTGAGCTCGGTGCTTAGGGTGAAGCAAGGTTAGGAGGAGAACCCTAACTCTGGTTCAATTTGAACTCTGAAGGTGAAAGGAGAAAAGCTAAAAGGCTAGTCACTCTCGTATATTTTCAAAGTTAACCGCTACAAAAGGTTGGCCTGCCTTTTTATGATGAAGGCAAGCCGGAAAACGTTAACAGAGAACGGAAATGAAGAAGGTAGTCGTCTATCAATCCTAATAACAAGAAAATGTGTAGAAGGAAACGTGGCCACTTAGTCTATGCAGCCACAACTAAGAAAGTGTCCCTTACCCACGTGTTGAGGGCCCAATAAAAATGGGCTGCATGAACAAGTTGAGGGCCCAATAAGTGAACTTCCGTGATTCACTTGCTGAAGATGCAGCTGGCTTCTGGCCCAAACAACTTTATAACAATTAATCAATGTTAAATTTGAACAACATAACTTACTTAATTAGAAATTCAAGCATGGAGAGTGAAAGAACAACAAAATAAAATATAAGAGTTTTGTCTAACATAGAAATTAAAATATAATTTTTTTCTTCAGGCAAATCATTTTATTTTGTCTCATTAATGACATTGCAGATCATGCAAAGGACAATGATATTTTAACATATTTCTAACTCACCACTTCAATCATTCTTATATCAGCACATCACATCATTAAAAAAATCAAAATAATTAAAATAGATTATTTAAGGATGACGAGAGTAATGGATTAAAATGAGTCCAAAAAAGTAGATTAAAATATCATTATTCTTCTGCAAAACCTAAATAAGTCTGAAGACTAAAAAACTCAATATGTCTTACTCTTTCTTGTGAGTAGCGGAATAGACCACATAATTCACCCATATACTCATCCTAATTTTACTCAATTTACAAAATTCTTTCTTACAAAAATAATTATACCATTGTTTCCAATTTTTAAATATCTTCAGCCAACATTAAACCAATTATAAACGATCTCAAATAATCATATACACTACAATATAAACAACATATTATTCATTTTCAATATCATAAACTAAATAATAATATATCAGTGCAAGAATTTTAATGTTATTTAACACTTTAATCACAAAAACTTCATGATACAAAATAATAATACATGCATGTTAAATTTTTTTTCTCAGCAGCCATTAAAGACATCAACCCTATCCTTTTATAATAATATTAAGTCTTCAGCCAATAAAGTTGATAAATACATATGCTATTTTTTTAGTTATCTTAAATTCTATATTATACAATACACATCACATATTTTATTTCATACACAATCACTGAAATAGGTTATAAATGATAAACAAAGGGGTCATAAATTATGCTTACTCTTAAGTTACTATAAAAATTCATTTCATTGGTTGCAAGATCAGTCTAAGGTTTCTTAGTATTTTATTTTATATTTAATTTTTTCTACAGAGAAATTGAGAAGTATGATTAATATTTAAATTTTTAAAACTATATTATGTAATTTTCTAATTGTAACAATTAGATTTCCTCTAATATATAATTTCATTTTATTTTCTCACTCCATAATAAATAGCCAAGAGTATAAAAAAGAAAATATTACTTCTTTGACTTGCAAAAGAAAAATTAAAATAAGCTTTTTCACTAGTAAAGTCAAGTAGAATCTGCATGTTAGGTCACACATCTCAAGAGAATCTCAATTAATACAAAAAAAATTAGTATTTATTTTAGGTACCAATTCATTATCAATCGAGATAACCCATGATATCATGTATGTATATTATAAGAAAATGTGGTGAGAGAATATATTTATATGATATTATATTAATAAATAATTATTTATTTAAGTACGTAGTAAAAAACTTAATTTCTAGGCATTTGTATATATTAGACTTGAATACATTTTCATAATCTAAGATATTAGTATCTAATATTTTTATATATCTCTTGTACACCAAAAAAGAGAATATGGATACGTTAACATTGTGTATTTTCATGATATTATTATAAATTCCGTAAATACGTGTTAGACGTATGTAATTGTTCATAACTTAATTGAATTAAATGTTACAAAAATTGTTGAAATCATTACTAGTAAAAAAATTATATTTTTATAACCAATAAGTCAATTTTAATGAGATTTTTTTTAATTCTTTTTCGTTTATTTTATAATTTTTTTGGAACATGTACGACTTCATTTTCAACATATATTTAACTAATAATAAATATATGTATAAAATTTGTCATCAGTATCACTTATGGTAAGAGTAGTCATAATAATATTTCTTTTCATTAGTCAACACCATTTATACCATCTCATCTTTTGAATAATAGCATATTTTGCTATTGCGAGAAGAAACTTAAATGTAACAATTGTCACTATTATGGTTAATAAGACTTGTAATAAAGGTGTTGTTTATATGATCATTTATAATTTATTTATCTAAATTATTTTTTTATTTTTTTATTAAACATGTATTCTTAAGGTCAAAATGTATTTATTTAATATTTAAAACTTTAATTACAATAAAGTATTAAATATTTATTAATTAAATAATTGGTGAGATTAATATTATTTATTAAAAGAAATAATTATTTATCAAAATGAAAAAAATATAATTTAATAGTTACTCACAAATTCAAAAACAATAAATGCATAAAAGTTCGTATTATATTAAATTTTATTAATTTAATATTTACAACATTAGCTACAATGGAATGTTTATTAGTTATATAATTAGTCAAACTACTATTCTCAATTAAATTTATTAATTTATTTAAATTTATTAAATGAGTAATTACTATTTATTAATTAAATAATTAGTAAAAATTATTCTTCTCTTGATAGACATCTCAATAAGCTTTTACATATTTGAGTGTATCAATTTTTGTGGGATTCTTAAAGCATGATTTATTCAGTCTTTAGTTGATAAGATTTGTAATTAGATTGATTTTTGGAAAGGGAGATTGTTTAGTATAATAGGAATAATTTAACTAGTAAATTCGGTAATTGTTAGCTTGTTGTCTTTTAACTTTAAGGTTTACAAATAGCCTATATATTAAGCTTTTTTTTGAGGTGGAACAATGGATTCGAAATTTTGTTTGGATTAATGATTACAAAATTGGGGACTGTTAACTATTAAATGGTCAATCTTGTGCGATTCTAAGGAGAATTCTAGTTTGGAAGTTACAAATATTCATTTGGAGGTTAGTAATATTTAGTTGGAGAATAAAGTTTGTTTGTTATGTTTAGCCTGAATTGAGCTTATGTGTATTTCATTTCTTAAGTCTAAGTATAAGAAATATATGTTCATTAAATAATCATCAATCTGGCATGATATTAAGATGCATATGATGTTGTTCTTAAAAATATTTTTTAAACATTAGGTAAGGGTGATTGTATTATGTTGACAAGGGAAGATTGTCATACAATATACAAGTTTTTGATGATGTCCATGTGCATATTGATAGTGTCCTAGATTTGTTACTAGCTTTGTTAGAGCTGCCCAAATCTAGAATGGTAGTGTCAATCTAGAACTATTGTAAGCCAAGCTTAATGCATTTAAAATCAACCTAATCAAGGATAAATCTAAACCAAGCAAAGTTTTCTATATCTCAATAATTGATTAGCTAACTAATCTAATCAATTAAGTTGATCATTAGAGCCACTAATTCAAGACCTGAATTCGATAATCGATTATATTATTTCCCCAATCAATTAATCTCATCAAAAGCAACCTTATCTTTAAAAACCAACATTGTCTCTCATGTAAAATACAAATTTTGAAGTAAAAAAGGGAAATTACTAAGATTGAGAGAGTTCTCGAGTTCTTGGTGAAAATCTTGGCTAGGACTTTGAAGTTCACCAAGAATCAATTAAGATAGGTTTGATCTTAAGGCTTCTTGCTTGGCAATAGGATTGGGTTGTAAAATCTGCACTTTCATATGTACTCATTTCATTTACTTGTTGTATTTCTCAATTTTGTAAAATTTGCACCTCCAGGTGTACCCTTTTTATTTTAACATTTTATTTATAGCATTTGTTTGCATATATACTCATAAATAAATATTTAAGCTTTTAAATATTTTTTAAGCTTTGAATTGATCAATTAACATTTTTAATTTGACAAATTTACACTTACATGTTAAATTACTCTATTATAATTAATAATTGTAACTTAATTTGCAAATGTTAATGATTTAAATTATAATGACATTTCATATTTACATTTTTACAAAAATATAATATGATTTTTTTTTTTTAATTTTAAAAAATATATAAAAAATAAAAATGGTTTAACGATTCAAGACGAGCTAATTCGTCTTTGGCAGACTAGACCAAAACGAACTGACGGATTGAAAAATATAATCTAACCCATCCTATTTTGGCAAGCTGACAGGCTAGTAGGCTAACCCGTCGAATCCAGTTCGCTTTGTCATCCATAGTTTTAGTTTAAAGGGTGTCAACATATAGAATCATAATGATGTCAGCATACTCCCACATTAATTATGCTCATTTAGGCAAAAGTACATGGGAACCATTGGAATTTAATTTCTTTTCATTTTATTTAAGACAAAATCATGACAATTTTTTTTTTCAATAGAGTCATTAATTTGTAACTGCATTTATCCGTGGTAACATAAAAAAGTTTTCATAACAAGTTATTGTTCATTAATTACTTATTACTAATTTTGTATGCATATATTTATATAAGTTGACAAATATTTTATGGAAGAAAGAGATTTTTTGGGTGCTGAACGTTGAAAGTAGCATAGTTGTGTGTGAAGAGAAAGAAGATCATTTGCGTGTTTGGTTGAGTCTAAGAAAGTCATAGGATGTTCATTAAACGCGAAACATGAGTGATTGTTCTGTGCGTAGTTTCAGAATTTTGATGAGAATTTATAGGCAAACGTGGAATCTGAAGACAAATCCAAAGACATAGTTTTGGTTTTGTTCAGAAGTGAAGATTATTTTTGGGTATGGAAAGAGGAAGAAGAGTGAGTGATTATGCAGAAGATGGAACTGTGGATCTCAAAGGAAAACCTGTTCTCAAAGCTAAGAGTGGTGGTTGGAAAGCTTGTTCTTTTCTTCTTGGTAACCTTCTTCTTCTTCTCACTTTTATCATCATTTCACAACTTTAACACTTTTTTAACATTTACATGTTTATATCTATCCAAATTTTAGATTCCATGTAGAAAATTAATTTTAACCATCATAAAATAACTAGTTTTTTTCTTTATATATATTTACATATTTTTTTTCATATATTTTGTTTAGTTTCGTAAACTAATTTTGAAGACATTGCTACGTGTTTAAAAGATTGTTTTCTTGGTAAGAAGAGAAAAAAAAATTGAAACGATGAAGAGGAAGAAAGAAAGGATATAAGAAGTGAGATTGCAGAGAGAGAGAGAGATGATGTGATTTTGGAATATAAAAAAGAAGAAAAATTGAAGTTGAACGTGGAATGTTAGTTTGTCAACGTATTTTGGCATATATGTTATTATATAGGTTTCTTCTAAAATTTAAACTTGTTTATAATAATAAATCATGTGGATATGCTATCAATATTATGTTTTAAGTTAAGTAAAAAAAATCATGTTTAGATCTTTTATGTTCATATTATTAGTTATAATTAGATGATTACTAAAAAAATATTAATTAAAATGATTAACATAATAAAAAGCATCTTAAATTGATGTGATTAGATTATTGCTAGGTGAGTAATTAAGTTAAATAATTATTTATTATTTTATCAATTACTTATACTTTTATTGAATGAGGGGTGAATTAAGTTCTTGAATGTGTCTTATGTTATCAAATTTAATCCTTGAAATGATTTATTAAAGGTGTGAATTGGTTATATAGCTTGACGAGTATATTGGTTGTGATTTATAAAAGTGTTAAAATGAATGTAATCATATAAGTTAATATGAAGAACTCTTAAAATGAGTTACGTCGATACCAAAATATTTATGGCATAAAATATATTAATTTTTTTATTTACTATGGTTTAATTTAAGGCCTATTTTATAAAGTTTGTTATATGATATGATATTGTACTCAAAATTTGTACAAAAAGATTACTCCAAAAGATACCAAAACATTAACTAAAATTTATTAACCAGCAGATAATCCAAATTCAGAAAGTAGTATATAAAATTTACTTACTTAATCCTTATAATGGTATGATTTTACTTAGAATTTGGATTCTCTGCTGAGTTTTGTTGTGTTGTTTTTCTACTGTACCTTTCATAATATACTGATTACCATTAATTTTAACGTTTTAAAATATATTAAAAAAATATTTAAAATACCAACCCAGTGTATTTTTAATGTTCATTAAAAAACAACATAAAAAAATCAGTAGAGAATCTGGACTTCCACTTTCTCTACGTGATGGATAACATCTTTTGAAGTAGCTGCAATTGAATGGAACTATTTGTTGTTTAGGTCTATGCTGTGATTTTCTAGGTGAATCCTTACCATTATATTGTTGTATGAACATGCAGTCATGCATAAGCCAAACATTGTCATATGTTTCTCATAAGGTTGTGAATATGTAAAACAGAATTGCATTGTCTATTGAATCGATTGGATTTGATTTGGTTGAATAAATCAATGAGATGTGTGATGCAGTATACGAGGTGTTTGAAAGAATGACATACTATGGGATATCATCAAACTTGGTTCTGTATCTGACAAGGAAGCTTCACCAAGGCACTGTCACTGCTTCTGACAATGTCAACAATTGGGTTGGCACGAACTATATAACTCCTATATTAGGTGCCTATGTTGCTGATGCTCACCTTGGTCGCTATTGGACTTTCGTCATTTCCTCTGTTATCTATCTACTGGTATGTCTTTCTACACATTTTACACATCCTTATCAAGTTCAAAGCCAATTCTGCCATGATTTTGTGAAATGAAGTTGTTGTATGTCCAAATCTTTGTGCAAATCACACTAACATGTCTTGTTGAGTGCATCATCAATGAATGAATAAGAAGAGTCAATGTTTAGGTTTATCTTCAGTTTAGGTATTGTACATTGGCTTAGCTTCTACTACCTATCAATTTTTCTGCTAAATTGTTAAATCTGTTGGCTGGGTTGAGAAATTAATGTGTATTGGCATTGGCAGGGTATGTGTCTGCTTACACTATCAGTTTCCCTTCCAAGTTTAAAGCCTCCAGAGTGCCATGAAATGGATGTGACAAAATGCAAGAAGGCCACCACACTACAGTTAGGTGTGTTCTATGGTGCACTATACATCTTAGCAGTGGGTGGTGGTGGAACCAAGCCCAACATTTCCACCATTGGTGCAGACCAATTTGATGATTTTGACCCCAAAGAGAAGGCATATAAACTCTCATTCTTTAACTGGTGGTTTTCCAGCATCTTCGTTGGGACCCTTTTTTCATTCACAGTTCTTGTGTACATACAAGACAATGTGGGGTGGGCTCTTGGTTATGGTATTCCAACTATTGGGCTTGCTATAGCATTCATCACATTCATGGCAGGCACACCCTTCTATAGACACAGATTGGCCTCAGGGAGTTCCTTCACTAGAATTGCAAGGGTTATAGTGGCTGCTGTGAGGAAAAGGAATGTGAATGTTCCTGTTGACTCTACACAACTACATGAGCTTGATGTGGAAGAATACAGAAAGAAAGGGAAATTCAGGATTAATTCCACTCATACATTGAGGTACTATGATCTGTCTGATTCTCTTCTAATATTTTTTGTTTTAAAAATTTTCCTTTCACACTGATGGATAATAATTTCTCATCCAAACTCTACTTAAACTTGGAAGTAAAATTAGAATTTGTTTTGTCTCAACTTTAGTATATTTTGATCTCCAAACTTAAATAATGAATAGATATAACTATTTTAAACCAAGGACATTTGAGTTGGAACATGTCAAACATTGTAAACTATTCAAATATTAGCCTAAAATACTATTTTACACATCCAAAAAAATTAACTCAAGTTAGGTTAGAAGGATTGTATCTATTCATTTTTAAAATTTGAAAACCAAATTATGTCCAAGTTTAGATTCTAATTTCACGTCAATGTTTTGAAACTAAATATATATTTAACCCATTTTGGAAATAGTTTCTGAAATAATTTTTAAAAACCAAAGAAGAGAAAGAGTTAGGAGAAGCTTTCTCATCCTGTTCTGTTCTCTTCAAACTTTGTTCAGGGGAAAAACTTTTAGAAAACAAAAAAAAGAAATGTGCATAGAGGACAAAATACTTTCAAATGTGCTTAGGCTACAACAGTTTACACAACATAGAATTGTTTTTGAAACCTGCAAACAAACAAGGTGTAGTTCTAGCCTATTTTCTCATTCATTTGATGTGTGATCTTGTTACTATGAAATGTTATGTTCACAAGTACAAATATGCAGGTTCCTCAACAAGGCTTGTGTGAGAAGTAGTTCAAGTACTAGTGAATGGATGCTGTGCACAGTTACTCAAGTAGAGGAAACTAAACAAATCCTGAGGATGATCCCCATCTGGGTTGCTACATTTATTCCAAGCACAATGCTTGCTCAGACAAACACCCTTTTTGTAAAGCAAGGAGTTACTCTTGATAGACACATTGGCAGATTCAACATTCCCCCTGCAAGTTTGATTGCATTCACATCTTTCACCATGCTTGTCTGTGTTGTACTCTATGACCGTGTCTTTGTTAAGATCATGAAGAGATTCACCAAGAATCCCAGAGGGATCACTCTTCTTCAAAGAATGGGCATAGGAATCATGATCCACATAGTGACTATGATAGTAGCATCTTTGACAGAAAGATATAGACTTAAAGTGGCAAAGGAACATGGGGTAGTTCAAAATGGAAAACAAGTTCCTTTGAGCATATTCATTTTGGCTCCTCAATTCGTGCTGATGGGATTAGGTGAAGCCTTCTTAGAGGTTTCAAAGATAGAGTTCTTCTATGACCAAGCCCCAGAAAGCATGAAGAGCCTTGGAACTTCATTTTCCATTACTACTGTTGGCATTGGGAGTTTCATCAGCTCTTTTCTTCTCTCCACAGTTTCAAGCATCACTAAGAAAAATGGCCACAAAGGATGGGTTTTGAACAACCTGAATGCTTCTCATCTTGATTACTACTACGCATTTTTCGTGGTTCTAAACTTTCTGAATTTCATCTTCTTCATGTTTGCTGCAAAGTACTTTGTGTACAGAGCTGAAATTTCAGATTCTATTGATGTGCTTGCACAAGAACTGAAGGAGAAGACATGCAACGTGTCAAACTAAGTTTCAAGTGATTAGTTGATTCAATATCGATTTATAGACAGCTTAATGTTGTAAACTCCTATTTAACACTTTCAATCTAGTTTTTTTCTCTCTCTTCTATTTTATCATCACATTCTATTTCTCCTGTTGATTAGAGATTGAAAGTGGAAGAAAGAGCATAGTAACAGCTTAAGTGTCAGAATAAAGAACTTAGGAATAGTTTAGTATTTGTAAGCTTATTAAGTTGTTTAGGGTGTGACCATTTTGCTTTTCACTCTCTTCACAATTGGAGAGATATCACATTGCATATTTTGACAGAAAACAAGATTGGAGAAAGAAATATGATTTAATATAGCTGAGCAAGCAAAAGATAGTGTGTATGCTTTCTAATGAAAATGAAAGATGAATTTGCACATGAATTTTTTTTATCTTTAACTACTGTGTGAAAGTTTAGTATTCTCCATCTGCTCCATCTAAGAAAAACAATTAAATCAGCTCTGCAAGTTGCTTTGGGACTAAATTATAGTACGCACTAAATTGGAATAAAATCTGGTTTATATAATGAAATAATTATGGTTCAGAAAAATGAGAAAAGTAACTGGGTAATCTACTAATCATTAAGAAATTCAAAGATCTTTCAAATCAAATTATTATTCTGGTAAAAAAATATTAAGAAAAATTTACAATATTAGGGAGGGTTAACCCTCTCACACACACACCCTAATTTTTTGGTCTAAATTTCTGTATATACATGATTGGTAGCAATTGACACTTTTTACCCCAAATCCTTCCGATTTCTTTATTTCACTCACAATCATGTGTTTAGTTTCACTCAACAGAAAATTCAATGGCAATTCAATATGAACCTTTATTTTAATTTTATAAATTTCATGGTCATTTTTTAATTGTTTTCACCCTTTAAATAAAATTCAATTTAGTTAAATATTTATTGTTATTTTAAATTTGTACTATTAAAAAATATATTGTAAAATGATAGTACAAATAAGTCTCCTAATTTTTATATTTGATTTATTCTATAAATAAAAAGATCATAACAAATAAATTATTGAAGAAATGCAAAGGTATGAAATTATTTTCCTACTACAAAAATTCTTTTGGTCATAGTTTGCCAAAAGTTGTGCTTGTTTGACAATTGTTTTGACTGAACAGCATGTATTGCCAAGACGTACAAAATGACAAATTATCATGGACATGATCAAGAATAGTTAATAATATGCTATAAGAACAAAACACCAAATATAGGTAGAACTTTGGCTTCTGTTACAATAAAGAGTGGCAAAATCAAAACACAGCAAATTGGAAGAAGTATTTCATAGAAGTCAAAAATGTCTCTTGCATGTAAAAGAAATAAGGCAATGAGCTTGGTGCCGGGATTATAATTCTAGCCGAAAATTATCAAAGTATACATGGTCATGTTTCAGTCCATGCATATGAATCAATCAATAGACTTCGAACAAGCAAGTTGAGAATGGTTGTTGAATAACATGTTCTTCTAAGAAAGTTAACCCAAATAAATAATTCAATCAAATCCGGTGGACATGATACCTCATGATTCACTGATAACATGCGTAAGCATGAATTGTTTCTCAAAATTAATACAGTATACAGATATTATTAACAAATTACAGGAAAATGTGTCAAATGACAAGCAGGTACACAGTTTAAACTCTCCCAAATGGTTTCCCAGGTATGGTCCAGCCAATAACTGCTACAACATGAAAAAAGTAAATAGAAGTAGCGATAAAGCTACAGTAACCTGATCCACCTATCTTTCCAAAATGACTGGTAATGTTTTATTCTGATTCTTTTTATCCACCAGACAGTCATACCCCTGCATATAATACAATTCGTATGTAAAGAGCGGTCAGGCATCAAACATCATATAATCAAACATCATATAATCAAACATCTTCCCATTGCATAGCATAGTTAATGTTGATATTTAAGTATGAATTTTCTTTCATATTTTTTATATTAAGATGGACTCAATCGGTAGCAATGTCAATGCGAAAGACGTTTGTCAACATTTATAAAATAAAGATATAAACCTAGCATTGGTTTCAGGTTAACCTTGCCAGTCAAAAGCATCTCAATCTCACATGTTAAAAACTAACTATACAACATCAATAATATAAAAAAAAAATAAAAAAGAAACTATTTTGAACTCCACCACGGACAAAGAAATTATAATGGGATAACTGGTCTTTGACAAAAATATATGAAGTGATAAAGTAAAGGTTCACGTACACTCTTCATACGAAGTGGGCTAAGTTTACACGTGACTTAATACAAATTAAGGGTAGATAAGCCTTTACTCTTCATATTGCTAATAGAGCATACAACATAAACATAATTCTTTCAGCGATATATTTCAGAAATAAATGTTGCATAAATCAAACTAATCTTAGAAAGTCAATTTTAAACATGACTCAACCTCACAAAATCGACCTAAAATAAGATTTCCACCTATCTACATACTATAATTTGACTATGTCTTTAGTTAATTTGATATATCTTATACACTACCTCACTTTGAAAATTGGACATCATGAGTATGTATGAGACTAATATTTAGGTGATTTGATAGCAGCACAATAGCAAGTAGAAAACAAGCTACTTATTAGTGAAAAACAACTACGAATAGACCTACTAGAGATAGTTCTCCATTCTCCACAGCTTTCTTATTGATTTGAGGACTTCATAATATTGGATGACATTTTTAAAATCCCTCTAGTTTGAAAGTTTACCCATAATTTTCATTTCATCTTCTAAAGTCCCTAAGATCTATCAAATCTCCAATAAGAGTGCTTACACTAAACTGAACCAAAGGGAGGGGGGAGTGCAATTTACTTGGAATAAGAAGTTCGGGTCACAACTTTCTACCTACAAAAAATTTTGCTTTTATCGAAATATATAAACCAAAAACTCTGCTTTTGTTAGCCAAACACTAGAACTTTCTCTAAGGTAGTTAATTTAACAAGCAACATCCTGAAAATAGATTTCATCAACACGTAGATGTCTCACATTTATCACTTCAGGAATAACATACTACTAAAGTTGAACTCTAGGACACCTTATTATGCATTTAAGTTCGTACTAGCTCTGAATAGGTATCTGATGCGTCTTTAGGCTGTTGTTTAGGATGTTATGTATCTGAAGTATTTGTTGGTGTACTATTTGTCTTCAGGCAGTTATAGATTTGTGGTGTTACCATATATATACATGGCATAACAGTTTCTGTGTTCTAAAGGTAATTGGTAGGGATTGTATTTGAAAGAGAAAATGCCTGTGTTGGGGATTAGACGACCAGTTTATTGTTTATTGAGAGAGGTCATTCTGTGAGAGACTTTGTCCTGTGTTCGTCCTTTGTTGTTTGATCAGATATCTGTTCTAAGTTATTTTCAGATTTAATCCAGAAAATATATAAAGAGAACTATCTGGTTTGTATATGCAATTCTCTTGGGTCTAATCATGCCTCTCTTGTGCCTCTCCAAACATCTAGTTGTTCACTACAAAAATTTGAAAGCAAATATATTCTTTTATCTATTTAACCCTGTTTTTATCTAGCATTTCCAAGCTTGATCAAACAAATATGGAAAAGTCTGATAAAGAGATGTTCCCTTAAATGATTAAAAGGGTAAAGTAAGGTAACTAAGTTAAGAAACAACCTTAGTAATAGCCTAACCAGTGGCCTGCAGCAGCTCCCTTTCAGCATTCTCTCTAATCCTTCTCTCAAGCTCAGGCCTGAAATGCCTGATAAGACCCTGCACTGGCCATGCAGCAGCATCACCCAAGGCACAAATTGTATGACCCTCAATTTGTTTAGTTAACTCCTGAAGCATATCAATTTCTTCTAGCTTGGCATTGCCAACTTTCATTCTTTCCATGATCGTCCAAAGCCAGCCAGTTCCCTCCCTGCATGGGGTGCACTGCCCACAGCTCTCATGCTTGTAGAAGTAAGAAAGCCTTGCAATAGCATCCACAACATCAGTAGATTTATCCATCACAATTACAGCTGCAGTTCCCAACCCAGACTGGACAGCCTTTAACGCATCATAATCCATCAAGACATCATCACATATATTCTTTGGAAGCAGAGGAACAGACGATCCTCCTGGGATCACTGCAAGTAAATTATCCCATCCTCCTCTAACACCTCCACAGTGCCTCTCTATCAACTCCTTCAGTGGAATACTCATTTCCTCTTCAACAGTGCAAGGCTTGTTGACATGCCCTGACACACAATACAGCTTTGTCCCAGCATTGTTCTTCCTACCAAAACTGGCAAACCATTCAGGCCCACGCCTTAGAATGGTTGGAGAAACAGCCACAGTCTCCACGTTTGTAACAGTGGTAGGACAACCATACAACCCAGCATTGGCTGGGAAAGGTGGCTTCAATCTTGGTTTACCTTGTTTCCCTTCAAGACTCTCCAAGAGGGCTGTTTCCTCACCACAAATATAAGCTCCAGCACCAAAGTGGATATGAACATCAAAATCATAGCCTGAGCCACAAGCATTCTTACCCAATAAACCAGCTGCGTAAGCCTCTTGCCTGGCCTTTTCAAGATTCTTACGTTCATTCACATATTCACCCCTGATGTAGATGTAGGCAGCAGTAGCCCTCATTCCCACTCCAGCAATTAAGCAACCTTCTAACAGCTTATGTGGGTCATGCCGCATGATCTCCCTGTCTTTGCAAGTTCCAGGTTCACTTTCATCAGCATTAACGACAAGATAGGAAGGGCGGCCATCAGATACTTTGGGCATGAATGACCATTTAAGGCCCGAAGGGAAACCAGCACCACCACGCCCACGGAGGCCAGACTTTTTCATTTCATTCACAATCCAATCAGTACCCTTGGTTACGAGATCTTTCGTTCGATACCAATCACCACGTTTCATGGCACCTTTCAGAAAAGGGTCATGTAGCCCATATAAGTTAGTAAATATCCTGTCCTCATCCTTAAGGCCACCAAAATGGGTTTTTTCTGGCGGTGGAGGAGGTGGTGGCGGCTGTGGTGAGGTAGGAGTAGAAGCACCCTGAGTGCTAAATTGTCTTAAACCAAAACCCAATTTCTCACTACGATGTTGAACCAAGGCTGTCCTTAGTGAAAGAATTCCCCTCATGATTGCCTTACCTGACATTAATTCCAAGTTTCAGAACAAATTATTTTGGGTTAATCAAATCGTCCACAACTATACATCATCAAATAAAATTGACTATTGACTACGGGACACATGAACACAATAATTAAAATTACCAATTACAATTACTCATAATCAAACCCTATTCAGCGCAATCAAATCAAATAACATAAACAAGGACAAAACTTAGATGCAGTTTCATTTGTAGGCATCACAATTGGAGTTTTATCTCTGTTAACTATGTTCACCTTTAAAACAAACCTTAATCACTAAAATTATCAAGATAAAACTCTGATTCTCTTCTGATTGAAGAAAACAGTGCCAAAAACAACTACGGGGCTGTATCTAAGTTTTTTCCCAAAAAGAAAAAAAAAAAAAAAAAAAAAAACCCAAAAAAAAAAATTCAAATTTTCTCTCAACATAAAATCCACACAATAATTTCACACACACACAAAATAGCGTTTTATGAGAAATTGGGGAAACATCAGAAAGACAAATAAACGTGATGGGTCTCATGCATCTGCAAGTCTGGGAAGAATGAAGAAAGGGTCAGATTGCATTGCAGGCGAATCGTAACCACGAATATGTTTTGAAGGTGAAATCTGAAGCAAAGAAAACTAGGGCACAGGTTTGAGAAATTCCAACATTGTTGGATTTGGGAAGAAGAAGGGTGAGAAACACGAAAAAAACGTACCAGTGGAGATGCAATTGATTGTTCAATGGGATCTGATGAGTGTTGAAATGGGAACACTTCTTCCTGCTGCTCTGTGTTGTGTTCTGGATTTGATTGCTACGAGGATCGTTTCGTTCCGTGTTTTTTTTTGTGTGTGTGTGTTGGGTTAGATTTTGGGCTTCTATTTAGCCACGTTGCGTTTTTGGAAAAGGGGTTTTTCATTCAATGTAAAAAAAAAAAAACTTGAAAGAGACATAAATTTTATGACGAAAAATACATTCTACCAAACTCTTTGATTTTTATTTATTTTTTTGCTTTTAATTTTTCTTTGTTAGAAAATTGGAGAAATTTCAAGAGGTAAAATTGTGGAGTTTACTTTAAAAATAAATTATCTATAATTTTTACTATATACATATTTGAAATGATTTTTTTAATCTTAATAAATGATTGTAAATGAATTCTATTTTAAAAAGTTTATTCTTTAATAGATTTTTCTATTTGACTGTTAAATAAAATTTAATCACTAAAATAATTTTTTATTATTCTATTGACATTACATGGTGGTTAATTTATATTGATCAACATAACGTAGAACAGTTAAAAGAACTCCAAATAAACTATAAGTTTTAGTTCCATAGTTTAATACTGTAGTTTGAAGATCACACTTTGAGCTAGCTTTCAAAAACAATGGAAAATTGGAATTGATTCTATAACATATTCAATTATAATAACAAAAAATAATAATTAATATATATATATATATATATATATATATAGAGAGAGAGAGATTTTCAATTGGATATAATTTTTTAACTATAAATATCTTATAAAAAATAGCAAATAATTCTCTTATTTGATAACATTACATAAGAGATATTCACTCTTTTTAACTGTAGTGATGTCATCTTTTAATTAAACACACTTATCCTTTAACAAATAAAAAAGAATTTATTTATTCATTTAATAAGTGTATAATTTAATCTATAAAAAATAACAAATAAAAAAAGAATTTATTTATTTATTAAAAAAATTATTTTTAATAACATTTTTACAAAGTTTTTTTTTACAGAATATTATTTAACTGAAATAAAAGGCAAATATAAATGCACTAAGAGCGAATAAGATTGCAAAATAAATTCGTAATTTCTTAAAAATCATATATGAGGTTATTAATATAAAATATTTTTGGTCAACCATAATTTAAATAAATAAAGAAATGATACATAATTCAAATAAATAAGGAAATGATACAAGATGCTTGCGATTTAAATGGATTCCTTTTTTAGATTAAAAAAATTGTCTGAATTAGACATAAAAATAATACGTAAACTAGTTCAAACTAAACCAATTGTACCACAAGATCAAAAATTGACTAGTTTTAACACAGTATTATTATTTTACTTTTTTTAACAAATATACTAAAACAATACTAATCTAAAAATAAAATAACATGTTTAAATTTATAAAATTTAGATTTTACCTAAAAAATATTATCATAAGTCATAACATATGACAAAATTAAGCTATAAATGAAAACCAACAAATTTAATACATTATATTTTAATTGAGCAACAAATAAACTCTTACCAAATACTAATCTCTTCCAAAAACAACTACAAAAAAAAAAAAAAAAATTCTTAATTTTAAAAACCTGCTTCCAACCAATTTTCCCTGATTTTACTCATCCATGACCAGTTCAACCAATTTTAGACTCATTCCCCAGTTATCTAAATTTGAGTCACAGTATCATTTTTTTAACATGTGAAGATGATGCAACATAAATGATAAACAGTGTTGTAAGGCATGATTTCAGCAGTAAAATTTGGACCCTAACATCAGATAACAGAAAATATTAACCTACAAACCAATCAATATCTATAAGTTGTACAAAAATGTGTGAATTGCACATCTTTGTCAGAACTTCAACTTCAACAGTAACATAATTACAGAAAAAGAAACTATGATATTTAACATATTGAAGTTTGATAGAAGGTGAATTGAGGAATATACACCTTATAACATTTTTCTAAGCAAACAATATCCCAGTCAGCTAAAAAAACCAGCAATCCAAAACCAGAGATTTCAGGATCTGCTGGCTTCCAAATCTATCAACTCCAATCTAACAAAAGAATGTGAGAAAATGAACAATCAGTAGACATCCACATTTGTTTGTGTCCATGGTCTTCAACATGTCCTGTAAAAAATATTGGTATAGATCATTGTGATTCGCTTTTCTCAGGAACTTCCATTTGAGGAGGTAAGAGATTTAAGAAGCTCCCTCTCACAGGTTGATTCGCAGCCACAGCTGATTCATCCTCTGTATCACACAGTAAAACTGATTCATTAGAGAATGTATCAAGCCGTTTGAAGATATAGTGACAAAAGGTAACAGCAACTGCATGAGAAAATTATCATGACTTGTGAACTTCTGAAACCTCTTAATTTGCTTTATGGCAGCTTCTAAAGCATTTTTTATATACACACATTATCTAAAGTGATTGAGAGTTAGCTACCATATGATTTTCTGATGAGACTTACTCTTGTTGATTTTAAGAAGACAATGTGTTTGTGTTTACGTTTCTTAAGAAAGTGATCCTCATTGAACATTAAGATAACAAGATTATTTTAATGTGAAGGTTCAAATTAACAAAAGAAAGATCACAAGATAAAAAGACAACATAAAAGTGCGGAAGCATTAAATGGACTAAAATCTCAAAAGAAAGTTTTTTCTATGCATGTCTTAGAAACTACAGAATTGGGATTAGGGAGAAAAAAAGGAAGGAGAAAATTTGTTAAAATTCATGTGGTTGAGGTTTACTTTCCCCTATTTTTCTTGATCTTTATCTATTTCCTTCTAAGACAACATAAAATATAATCTTGAAATATGTCAGAAGAAACTGTCTGTGATACAAAGTAGAAGGAAGAAGTATATGCAGTTCTAGAATGGAATCATTCCGGTATCACTTATACTTTCATTGGATATATAGAAAGGCAAATATCTGAAAAAGAATAACATATTCTTACCAAATAGGGCCTTAATAGATGGTCTTTTAGGTTTTGTGGTCTTCTTCTTCAGTTCAGCTGATAATGTACACAAAAAAAATAGTTGTGAAGAGAAATGCAGTGATGGCTATAAAGTGAAAAAATGAAAAAGAAAGAAATGATCTCAACAAAAAATTATGGTAAAATCAAAATTAAAATTATTCAACCCATCAAGATCCAAAATTAGTTATTATCTCATGCAGGAAACCATATATAACATGGGAATAAGACAACATTTAGAAACAAATCTGCTTCATTTTAATTGCATGGCAATAAAACAAATAGTTAATGAAATATCAATTATACAGCTTTGGAATCAAATTAAATTAACAAGAGAATCAAATATCAATTAGATTAAATGGTCAAAAGAATCTTTAAATACACAATAAAGAAAATATCAAACAGGATGTTTTTGTTGTTCTGGAAAGAAAATGAAATGAAAATGAAATGAAAAGTTACATAGTAGAACAGTTATAACACATAGATATATACATAGGTACACACACACACACATATATATATAGAGAGAGAGAGAGAGATTTGTAAATACCAATTCCTGGTATTTCATGATCATTTACGATTTCAAAATTCTTGTATGTGTAGCCAACGAAGTTAACATCTTTAGATGGCAGCATCTGCAGCAAAATGTACTCAGAGTAAATTGCAAACCAAATGTTTTAGTGGCAATCTGCTACAAGCATAATAGCAGATTCCAGAGATAATGAATCAACCTTCTGGAAATTACTCAAACCAATTCTAAGCACCTTATTTTCTCAATTACATTCAAGTTAAATTGTCAAGATGTTTCATCACATGAGAAACCAATGAAAAATTTATAATAGATAGATTAATGGATAGGTAGATACATAAAATAATAGAGAGATATGTTAGGCAATAAATCTGCTGGACAATTATCTGCTGTTATATAATATGGCATATTTGTAATAATTGCATATATTTAGGATTCCTAATTTAGGTTGAAAAAATCAGGAATTAGAATCAATTATCATT